>Ga0310835_100113_pt1 | contig 88407 bp, 98 predicted proteins | sample SM_ome_3_FD_201308 | JGI IMG/M metagenome (GOLD analysis project Ga0310835, IMG submission 201308) | Sorghum-adapted microbial communities enriched on stacked mutant (SM) sorghum from Joint BioEnergy Institute, Emeryville, California... ...
AAGCAAGCTCCTTCGCAACTCCGCTCGACTTGCATGTATTAGGCACGCCGCCAGCGTTCGTCCTGAGCCAGGATCAAACTCTCCGATAAAATTTCTTATCCCGAAGAGCCGCTAGGCTCATCTCATTATTCCTGGTTCCTTCCTCGTCTTGCGACGAAGATCCGCTACGCTCGATGTTCAGTTTTCAAGGAGCAATTCGGCTCGGCCTTCCGGCCTTGCCTATCCGTCACCGCCCTAACGGCGACTTTTATAATATATCACAGGAGATCGACAAATTGCAACTGTTTTTTTCTTCCTCGCAACAGCCGATCCCGATGAATGCTGCTGCCCGCTCTGGGCCCGGGCTCTGCGAATCCGGGCGCCGCATTGGCGCGATTGATAATTTAACACGGCCCGAACCAACTCGTCAAGTCCTAACGCTGTAGCCGCAAACCGGCCGCATATCGCGACAGATCGCGGGGAGAAGCAATCCGGGCATAGATGCGGAACACGATTTTATACCGCTGGACGATCGCCTCCTTGACCGGTCCCTCCAGCTTCCGATCCGAGATCTCCAGCAGCATCTCATCCAGTTCCTTGCGCAACATGTAGCCGAGTTCCCTGCATTCCTTGTCCGTGAACAGCATTCCTAGCATAACCGTCCGTATCCTCCCGTCTGGATCAATCGGTTTGCCGGTCCAAGCCGAATCGCTATTCCGGCATGTTTTAGTGTTATGCTCCAAATGCATGCAATTTATCACAACCCCGGAATGCCACGACCCGAAATGCAACGATGACCCCGGATGGAACGTACAGGCACCCGGCAGTGCCCGCGCAAAGATGCTGCGACTTGGCTGTATCTGTTCCCCTTTCAGGACGCGATTGCGTAGGAAACCGTGCTTTCAATCAGCGCCGCCACAAAAACCGCAATTGCCAATATCAACAAAATGGGAATGGAACCGACGATTGAACGCCGGAACAACGACCAGGGCGCATCCTTGCCAATCAGCGTGCCCCAGATCCCTTTCCACAGGCCAACCCCCAACATCATGCCAAAACCGGACGCCAAAAACAGCGCCGGCAATTCCACGATCCCATGCGGAATCAACCCCAGAACGATGCGCCATATCTGCTCCCCCTGTTCCGCGGCTGCATGCAGCACGAATCCGACCATCAGCCCGTTGATCAGACAAGACACCAGGGGAACGATTCCGAGACCGATGCCCAGATACATCATGGATAAAAACGCGACCATATTGTTTTTGACAATGATCCAGAAAAATGCGGATTGCGGATTGTCGGCATTGCGTGCTTCGTTGGCCAGTTCCGCCATCCGGCTCAATTGTTCCAGCAGCAACCCCATCGTTGCATCAGATGACCCGCCCACGACAAGCGCCGCAAAAAACAAGATCATCGAAAATATAAAATAAGGGCGAACGTCTTTCCACGTTGCCGCCAGCGACTGACGAGAAAACATCGCTATCCCCCTAGACCCCAAAGAATAACTCTGCCGGTCAAGCCATAAAGTGAAGTAGACAAGCAAATCTTTCGTGACCGGAAGGAGCGAACCAGCGGTGAATTATTTTGTTGTTGTCAATGCCAGGAAAATCCGGCGGTTGTTTTTTGTCGCGACTGCGCTCATGCTATCGCTTGCAGTCATCTGGGTCGAAAAAGAAAATTTGAGCGTATTCGCACCTGCATCTCCTTCGGCCGTTTACAGTGTGCCAACGGACCGCAAAGCGATCGCCCTTACCTTCGACATCAGTTGGGGCGACAAGCGTGCGATACCGATCCTGGATATTCTGGAACAGAAGGAGGTCAAAAATGTAACGTTTTTTCTTTCGTCTCCATGGAGCAAATCCCATCCTGAAATTGTGAAGCGCATTGTGGATGCCGGTTATGAAATCGGCAGCCATGGGCACAAACACGACAACTACAGCACCTATTCCGATGAAGAAATCCGACGCCAGATCTCAACCGCCCACGGCATATTGACCGAATTGACAGGCAAACCGCCGAAATTGATCCGGATGCCCAATGGCGACTTTGACAAACGTGTACTCCAGATTGCAGATGATCTCGGCTACCGGGTTGTCCAATGGGACACGGATTCGCTGGACTGGAAAAATCCCGGCACCGATAAGATTGTTCAACGTGTGCTTGCCGGCGCCCATCCGGGAGACATCGTCCTGTTGCATGCCAGCGACTCCTGCCTGCAAACCCATGAAGCGCTGCCCATCATCATCGATTCGTTGCGCGAGCAGGGGTACGAGTTTGTCACGGTCAGCCAGCTGTTGGGCCATGCCGAAATCAGCGGCAAGACAGTGGAAGACCGCTCCGCATGGAACAGAATCATTTGACGGAATTTAAACCAGCTCTGGCCACTGCGAGTTGACGGTTTCAGCCCGCTTTGGCCACGTCAAGCTTTTCATTGCCCGGTTTTAAAATGCGATGGAGAACCAGAATCTGATAGGCGTTGCAGACGAACAACGGAATCATCTCGAAAGCAAAAGTCTTCAGATCATGGGTCCGGAATACGGGAATGCCCTCCAGCGTCGTCACACAAATCATGAAAAACAGTGTTGGAATCCACGAACCCGAAGTGGTCTCCTTTACTTTTCGCCAGGCAACGAGCAGGGAAGCCGCCACCATGACAAGCGGCATCGCCCAGAAAAATGCGGCCGGGAAATCCGAGCCATAAGTCCAGTAAACAATTTCCACGAGCACGAATACGACCGTAAACGCCTGAAGCGCCACCCAAAGCTGCGGGCGCCTGAAGATGCTGCGGGCTATGTAGTTGACCATCAAATATGCAAAAAAGCCCATATGCGCAAAAGCGCCAAATGTAAAGCCACTCATGAGCATTTGAAACATGTTGTAAATCCATTCATCCGCTGCGATATTGCGGTATTCCGGATCACTCAGTTGCATGCTGACGCCCACTGCCAGACTGACCAAACCACCGATCAGAATGGTCATACCGAACAATTTCATCCAAATTCGCAAACTCAACGGTGCATGCCTCCTTCATCCCTCCCATTTTACCAGTGTTTTCGTCAAAAAGCCATGAACATCCTTGATAATCACGATGCGCGCTACACAAACTAACGAGGCCAACATCCCATGAATGATGAATGGAGAGATCGGTATGCTGCGCCCCTTGATTGGAAGCGGAGTTCTTTTGGCCCTTCTGCTCATGCTCGCTTCCTGCGGCCAGGAATACAGTGGCAGCGGGGAAAGGCAGATGGAGTATAAAGACATCAAGTCGATGGTTATCGATATCCTGGCTTCCGAAGAAGCCAAACAGGCCATCTACAAGGCGACTAGCGAATCGGCGAGCGGAGCCACTTCCCTGTTTGCCAAAAACCTGTCATTGCAGGATCAGGAACAGATGAAACTGGCTGTCAAGGATGTGCTGACATCTCCGGGTTACAGTACGGAATTGCAAAAAATCATGAAAGACCCGAAATTTGCCGGTGAATTCGCCAAAGCAATCAGCGAACAAAACAAGCAAATCCACAAAGATCTGCTTAAAGATCCGGAATATCAGAAAGCCATGATCGACATGCTGAAAAATCCGGAAGCCCAATTGATCCTTTTCAATGCGACGAAAACGACGGAATTCCGCAAACAGCTGATGTCCGGTGTCAATGAGGCCATCCAGAGTCCCCTGTTCAAACTGGAACTGATGAAAATGTTGCAATCCATCGTCAAGGAAGAACTGACACCCCAATTATCCGAACAGCAAAAGGGCGAAAGTGAAACGGGCGGCGGACAAGGCGAAAAAAGCGGTGAAGGCGGCGGAGAAGGAAATGGCGAGGATAAAAGCAGCGGCGGAGGCGGAGGCGGCAACTCAAGCGGCGCTTGATCCGTCGCGAACATAGCGCAGGGGCATCCAAAAGAAGGATGCCCCTGTCTAATCAGACGCCGCAGCGCCGGATCACGGCTTCTGCCAGTTCGTCGTAAGCCTTGCCGGTTGATGAATCCGGTTTGTACACTGACGGAGAAAAGTCGGGTTCCGCCGGATGGTTGTCGGGTGCACCAAGCGGAAATTGTGCCAGCAAATCCGTATGTAACGTTTCTGCCAGTTTCCCGCCGCCACCACGGCCAAACACATAGTCCCGGCTGCCACAACTGCTGCATTCATAATAAGCCATGTTTTCCACAACGCCGATGATTTCATGATTCGTCCGGATCGCCATGGCACCGGCGCGTGCCGCAACAAACGCCGCTGTCGCATGCGGAGTCGTGACGATGATTTCCTTGCTTTGCGGGATCATCTGGTGGACGTCAAGCGCCACATCTCCCGTACCCGGAGGCAGATCCAGCAGCAAATAATCCAGTTCGCCCCATTCCACTTCGGCAAAAAAATTGCGAAGCATCTTGCCGAGCATGGGGCCGCGCCAGACGACCGGACTGTTGTCCTGCACAAAAAAGCCCATCGACATGACTTTTACGCCAAACCGCTCCACCGGCAGGATCTTATCCCCTGACTGCTCCGGTCCCGTTTCGATCCCCATCATGTCCGGAATGCTGAATCCATAGATGTCCGCATCAATCAGCCCCACCCGCTTGCCTTTGCGCGCGAGTGCCACAGCCAGATTGACCGTAACGGTCGATTTGCCGACGCCTCCCTTGCCGCTGGCGATTGCAATGAATGTAACGCCGCTGTCCGGATGCAGCAACGGATGGTTTTCCAGTCCGGCCCCGTGCCCCCGCGGCTGGACTTGCCGCCCCTCCTGTCCCGCCGCAGGCTGATGCCTGTCAGTCGCCTGCGTAACGGACAGCGCTTCCGCTTTCTCGTGCTCGGTCATCTCACGAAAACGCAAATGAACTGCGGATACCCCATTTTGCGCCAAAATTGACTTGATCTCCTTTTCCAGATCGGACGTTTGGCCCAGGCTGTCCGGATGCAGCACCGCCGTCAACGAAACGGCGCTTTCCCGCACGACGATATCGCGGACCAATCCGAGTTCGGCCAAACTTTTGCGCAATGTCGGCTCCGCAACGCTGCGCAATGCATCCAGGATTGCTTCTCTGGTCAACATCTTCTGCAACCTCCACCGTTGAACTTCCTTTTGATTATAACACAGGCTATGGACGATCACCTTTATCCGCTACATATTGCAGGACACCGCGATAAATCGCGGCCGCCAGCTTCTTTTGATAATCTTCGTCCGCGAGCAGGCGAGCTTCTTGCGGATGGGACAGAAATCCGGCCTCCACCAATGCGGTCGGCATTTGCAAAGTCTTGAGCAAATAAACGGAGTCGTTCGGTTTGGCGACCCGCTCCGTATTTCCCAGCACCGTCCGGAGTTGTTCCTGGATCGCGGTTGCAAGACGTTTACCCTCCGCGTTGCCCGAATAATAAAACGTCTGCGCGCCCGACCATCGGGGAGAGGGGATGCTATTCATGTGCAGACTCAATGCCAGATCGGCTTGGTGCCGGACCGTCCGTTCAGCCCGTTCCAGCAAATCTTCAGTTTTGCGCTTCGAATATCCCTTTGTCTGCGGTTGTGCCAGATCATAATCGCCTTCACGCGTCATCACGACGATCGCGCCGGCCTGCTGCAAATAATCCCGCAGATATAGTGCGATGGCCAGATTCAAGTCTTTTTCGATCGCACCTTCCCGGCTGACCGCACCACCATCGGCGCCGCCATGCCCCGCGTCAACCACGATGACTTTGCCGGACAGCGGCAACGACCAACTGGACCATGTGCTGGCTGAAGGAGCTTCCGACAAAAACACCGCAGCCGTCAGCACGATGAGACCCGCCGTTACGCCCAGTCGCATCCAGCCTTTCCTGGTGAGCCAAACAACAAATCGTCTGCGAATGTTCAACAACAAAATCCACCCCGTCCCAGGGAATGTTCTCCCTTCAGTTTATGGGACAAGGTGGATAAATATGATGGCCAGATGATTCAGATGGAATAGGATTTGCTGGCTTCCGCCATGCCTTCGATCAGAATGCGCGCAACTTCCGGACGCGAAAATTCAGGCGGCGGGCATATGCCCTCGCGCAACAGGGCCCTCACCTTCGTGCCGGACAGCGTGAGATGATCTTCCTTGCCGTGCGGACAGGTTTTGCTTGAAGCCATGTTGCCGCATTTTTTGCAATAGAAGCTGTGTTCAAAATATAGCGGCGTTATGCCCAGATCGTCGGCTGAAAATGAACGAAGCAGATCTTGCGCCTCGTATGTACCATAAAAATCGCCAACGCCCGCATGGTCTCGCCCGACAATAAAATGTGTGCATCCATAGTTTTTCCGGACAATTGCATGAAATACGGCTTCCCTGGGACCTGCATAGCGCATGGCGGCCGGAAACACGCCCAGGAACGTCCGGTCCTGCGGATAATAATGCTCCAGCAGCGCCAGGTAGCTTTTCATGCGGACGTCCGCAGGGACATCATCCGATTTGGTTTCACCCACAAGCGGATTCAAAAACAGGCCGTCCACGATTTCCATGGCGCATTTTTGGATGTATTCATGCGCACGATGGACCGGATTGCGTGTCTGGAACCCGACAATCGTCCGCCATCCTTTTTCTGCAAAGATGCGGCGCGTTTCAGCGGGGGTAAAATAGAATTCATGGAACTTTTCCGGCTGGGGCCTGTTCAAAACCTGAATCGGTCCGCCGACATAAACGCCCGGCCGGTCAAACAGTTTCACGACGCCCGGATGTTCCAGGCTGTCCGTCTTGAATACCTGAAGCGCCTCATGCCGCTTGTCTGCCCTGTAGATGCTCTCAATTTCCATGAGCGCGTAAATGACGCCGTCTTTTTCGCCCTTGAGTGCCACCTGTTGTCCGATTTCCAGTTCCCGCGCCAGGTCCTCGGTTACCGCAAGCGTAATCGGGATACTCCATAACAGTCCGTTTGCGAGGCGCATGTTATTGACGACCGAATGGTAATCCGTTTCATTCATGAATCCGGTCAGCGGGCTAAACGCGCCAACGCCGATCATGTCCAGATCGGACACGGTCCATGCATCGACGGGAACGGACGCCAGTTTTTCCGCTTTGGACAGCAGCTCGTCGCGCAGGTTTCCTTCCGCCAGTCTGGAGACAAGCTCGCCACCATGCGGTAATATTGAAGACATGCAAACAACAATCCTTTCCGTATCAAAAATGGCATGAAATTGATTATTTATGAAGGCCGCACTCCGTTTTGTCCGTTCCGGACCATCTTCCTGCGCGGGGATCTTCGCCCGGCATGACCGGACGGGTGCAATACGCGCAGCCAATGCTCGGATAATTTTGGTCATGCAGCGGATTGTAGATCACATCGTTTTCCCGGATATAGGTCCAAACATCATCCGAAGTCCAATCGGCGAGCGGATTGAATTTCACCAACCCGAACTTGGTGTCATACTCCACTTTTTTGGCGTTGGCCCGTGTCGGCGCCTGGTCTCGGCGAATGCCGGTGATCCAGGCATCATATTTGCCGAGTATCTGAACCAGCGGCTCCACCTTGCGAAGATTGCAGCAAGCATTCGGGTCTTTCTTCCACAACTCATCCCCGTATTGCTCCGCCTGTTCTTCCGGCGTCAAGCGGGGGAGGACACGGATGAAGTTCACTCCGTATCTTTCGGCAAGCCGGTCACGCGTTTCATAGGTCTCCCGGAAATGAAAGTTGGTATCCAGATAAAAAATATCCGTTTGCGGACTGATTTTTTGCAGCATGTCGACCAACACGACATCCTCTGCCCCGAAGCTGCAGGCAAACGTGATTTTGGGAAACGTTTCTACCGCCCACCGGATGACCGTTTCCGGTGACGCATGTTCAAACGCCTCCGCTTTTTCACGAAGCAATGCTTCTTTCTCCAAAAGATTCATTTGTTTTTGCTCCTACTCTTCATTTTTCCAAGCAATTTTATATTTTTTACCATATTATAAGCATTCCGGTCTATTTGTTCAATGCGCAACAAAATGCGCACAAAAAAACCCTTCCAGCGGATAACCGTTGAAAGGGTTTTTGTGGGTTAGCCAATTAGCGTTTGGAGAATTGCGGTGCACGGCGAGCTGCCTTGAGCCCGTATTTTTTGCGTTCTTTCATGCGCGGATCGCGTGTCAGGTAACCCGCTTTTTTCAGCGTGGGACGCAATTCCGGGTCCGCTTTGAGCAGCGCCCGGGAGATGCCGTGGCGGATTGCGCCGGCCTGTCCGGAAATGCCGCCTCCATGCGCCAATACAAGCACGTCATATTTGCCGACCGTGTCCGTAAGTACCAACGGTTGCTTAACGATCAATTTCAGCGTTTCAAGACCAAAATATTCGTCGATGTCGCGGGAATTGATAATGATGCGGCCTTCGCCTGGCACGAGACGAACTCGCGCAACGGATTGCTTGCGGCGACCCGTACCGGTATATTGCAATTGAGCCATTCGCTTGTCCTCCTCTTATCCGCGAAGTTCGTATACTTCAGGTTGTTGGGCTTGATGCGGATGCTCCGCACCGGCGTACACTTTCAGATGCGATTGCAATTGGCGGCCGAGCTTGTTTTTGGGAAGCATGCCGTAGACGGCAAGCTCAACCAGACGAGCCGGCTTCTTGTTCAGCATTTCCCCTGCAGTCGTCGTTTTCAGACCGCCCGGATATTGGGAGTGCGAATAATATTTTTTCTGTTGCAGCTTTTTGCCGGTAAGTACGACTTTGTCCGCATTGATGATGATGACGAAATCTCCCGTATCAACGTGCGGTGTGAATTGGGGTTTGTGTTTGCCGCGAATCAGTGCAGCCGCTTCGCTGGCCAGACGACCCAACGTTTTGCCTTCGGCGTCGATCAGCAGCCACTTGCGCTCTACCTGATTTGCCTTCGCCATATAAGTGGTGCGCATGGATGATCCTCCTTCGGTTTGCTTTCCCTGCATGTCTGTCGATGCATGGTGTGCGTGTTACGTTTATCGTTTCCGCTCCCCCTGGCTGGATGGACAGCCCAAGCGGGAGTTGATTGCTTTTTTGTCAATGGTTGAAGCCATGTTGAAATAAACGTGACCTTCTTCTTCGGGGCGTGGGAAACCAAGAAGAAAGCACAAACTATATAATACAGCAAAATCCATGCTTTCGCAAGGGATATTGCACTATAAAATCGATGAAGGATATTCGATATTCCAAAGCGTCAAGCCTTGCGGCACGGCTGTCGGGCCGGCCATGTTCCGATCTTTGGCTTCCAGGATTCTGGCGATGTCTTCAGGTTCCCGTTTGCCTTCTCCCACCTGCAGGATCGTACCTACGATAATGCGCACCATCTGATATAAAAAACCGTTCCCCTTGATGTAAATATGGTACACCCCTCTGGATTTGCCAGGATATCGCTCGAAATCCGGCGTTTCCAGGAGTGCGGCAATTTCGTCTGGAGCCATCTCCGGCTCGATTCTGGCTTCATAAATGGTCCTGACGTGGTTCGGTTTGTCCGACTGGGGGCTTGCAAACGAAGTAAAATCGTGTTCTCCCAGCAAATATTGCAGGCCGGCTCGCATGGCCGCGACATCCAGCGGCGTCGGATGATGGAATTCATAATGTCGGCGGAACGGATCTGGAAATTTGCGGCAATTGATCGTGTAGCGATACGTTTTATTGCATGCATGGTGACGCGCGTGGAAGGCCTGGTCTACTTCCAGCGCTGAATATACCACGATATCGTTCGGAAGGCGTGTATTCAACGCAATAGCCCAGCGTTCGATGGGAATGTTGGATGCCGTACGGAAGTTCACGAACATCCGTCTGGCATGAACGCCTGCATCCGTCCGGCCTGCTCCGGTGACGTGCGTCTTTTCGCCTGTCAGGATGCGAATGGCTTCTTCCAGATGATCCTGAATGGTATTGCCGTTAGGCTGGCTTTGGAATCCGTTATAGTTTGTACCGTCATATCCGATGACAAGACACAAGTTTCGCCGCATGTCCCCACCTCTGTGCGATACTGCTTCCCCCTACAAAAAAAGGATGGACCGAATCGGTGATTCGGATCATCCTTTTTTGCTTCCTGCCGGTCTTATGGCCGGTCTACCAGTTCCAGATACACCATCGGCGCAGCATCGCCGCGGCGGGGTCCCAGCTTCAGAATGCGGGTATATCCGCCCGAACGGTCAGCATAGCGGGTTGCCAGTTCCGAGAACAATTTCTCGAGGGCGTATTGGTTGTATACCAATCCGTCTTTGACAACCACTACCCGTTTTTTCTTATTCGATTGATCTTCATTCGAAGCATTCTCGATATCTTTTTTCGACGGTTTCAGCAATTCCTTGCGAACATAGGCTGCTGCCTGGCGACGCGCTTGCAAATCGCCGCGTTTGGCAAGGGTGATCAACTTTTCTGCAATCGCGCGCACTTCCTTGGCTTTTGCCTCGGTCGTCTGAATGCGCTCGTACAAGAACAAGTCGGTGACCAGGTCGCGGAACAATGCTTTCCGGGCGCTGGAATCACGACTCAGCTTGGAGTAAGCCACTGTGTTCCCTCCTTCTCATAGCCAATCTGCATGACTTCGCAGTGGTTCCGAATCTGTTTGCGCCAAATGCGCTTACTCTTCCGTGCGCAGGCTCAATCCGAGCTCTTCGAGTTTCTCCTGCACTTCCTCCAAAGACTTGCGGCCAAGGTTGCGCACCTTCATCATGTCTTCTTCGGTTTTGGTAATCAGTTCCTGAACGGTATTGATGCCGGCACGCTTCAGGCAGTTATAGGAACGAACCGAAAGATCGAGCTCTTCGATGGTCATCTCGAGCACTTTTTCTTTCTTGTCCTCTTCCTTTTCCTTCATCGTTTCGGTATCTTTCGCTTCATCCGTCAAACCGACGAACAAGGCGAGATGGTCCGTCAAAATTTTGGCGCCCAGGCTTACCGCTTCTTCCGGCCGGATGCTGCCATCGGTCCAGACTTCCAGCGTAAGCTTGTCGTAGTTGGTGACCTGTCCCACACGCGTATTTTCAACCTGATAGTTGACACGTGTAATCGGCGTATAGATCGAATCAATCGGGATGACGCCAATCGGCTGGTCTTCCTTCTTGTTCCGGTCAGCCGGTACGTATCCACGGCCTTGCTTTGCATAAATCCGCATATGGAGGCGAGCGCCGGATGCCAGTGTTGCAATGTGCAATTCCGGGTTCAGGATTTCAACATCACTGTCCGCACGAATATCGCCAGCCGTTACAACACCTTCACCCTCAGCGTCGATCTCCAAAACTTTTTCCTCGTCGGAATGGATTTTGAGAGACAATTTTTTCAGGTTGAGGATGATCTCCGTGACATCTTCCAGTACGCCAGGAACCGTGGAAAACTCGTGAAGTACGCCATCTATTTGTACGGATACAACGGCTGCACCCGGCAACGATGACAAAAGAATACGGCGGAGGGAGTTGCCAAGCGTCATCCCGTAGCCGCGTTCCAGCGGCTCCACGACAAAACGGCCATACTTTTTGTCATCATGAATTTCCACGGTTTCGATTTTCGGCTTCTCAATTACAATCACAAACAATACCCTCCTTCAAACGTCTCCACTTGCGGACGTTGCCGTTGGTTTACCCGAGCAGGGCAAACCATGTAGTATGCCTCACCATTACAACCATTATTCTCAAGTTGTTATTGTTTGATACCACATACCGTACGGTCGTTGACGCATCGCGCGCGCAGCGATCGCAATCCGACCGTCACACACGGCGCGTCTTTTTATACGCGGCGACGTTTCGGAGGACGGCATCCGTTATGCGGAACCGGCGTGACGTCTTTGATCATGCTGACTTCCAGACCGGCAGCTTGCAGCGAACGGATCGCCGCTTCACGTCCGGCACCCGGACCTTTGACCATGACCTCAACTGCACGCATACCATGTTCCATGGCAGCACGTGCTGCGGCTTCGGCAGCCATCTGAGCGGCATAAGGTGTCGATTTCCGCGAGCCCTTGAAGCCCAGATTGCCGGCGCTGGCCCATGAAATCGCGTTTCCGTGCGGATCCGTAATCGTTACAATCGTATTGTTGAACGTGGAACGGATATGAGCGACGCCGGAATCGATGTTTTTCCGATCGCGGCGTTTCGTGCGTACGACTTTTTTGCCTTTCGGTGCCATTGCGATTATCCCCCCTTATTACTTCTTCTTGTTCGCAACCGTACGACGCGGCCCTTTGCGCGTACGCGCGTTCGTCTTCGTGCGCTGTCCGCGTACGGGAAGTCCGCGGCGATGGCGAATGCCGCGATAGCAGCCAATTTCGGTCAAACGCTTGATGTTCAGCGCGATTTCACGGCGCAGATCGCCCTCAACTTTGAGCGTTTTGTCAATTTTGTCGCGAATGCGGCCGAGTTCGTCTTCCGTCAAGTCACGAACGCGTGTATCCGGGTTGACGCCAACTTCCTTCAGCAGTTTTTGGGAAGTTGCCCGGCCGATGCCGAAGATGTACGTCAGGGAGATTTCCACGCGCTTGTCACGGGGAATATCAACACCAGCAATACGTGCCATGGATGACAGCACCTCCTCTTAACCTTGTTTTTGTTTGTGCTTCGGATTTTCGCAAATGACCATCACATTGCCCTTGCGGCGAATGACTTTGCATTTTTCGCAAATCGGCTTGACCGAAGGTCTCACCTTCATGATTGTAACCTCCTTATTTGCGGTAGGTAATGCGGCCCCGCGTCAGATCGTATGGCGACAGTTGAATGACAACCTTGTCTCCTGTCAGGATCCGGATGAAATGCATCCGAAGTTTGCCGGAGACATGCGCCAAAATCTGGTGCCCGTTCTCAAGTTCCACCCTGAACATCGCATTCGGAAGCGGTTCGATAACCGTGCCTTCCACTTCAATGACGTCCTCTTTGGCCACCGTCATTCTCCTTTCTCTTCAGCATCGAGTGCAACCGAAAGTGCGTCGCCTTGCGATCGCTTTTCGGTTGTCACGCCTGCAACCGAAGTTGTGTCGCCCTGCGATCGCGCTTTGGTTGTCACGCCTGTGTCTGAATTCGGATCGATAGGCTTTTGCGATTCAGTCGCTTCCAGCATTCTCTGAGCGTTTCCGATCGTGAACCGGAGCTTCGCGTTTGTTACCCGACCCGTCTCGAGCAAACTGTTTGCGACCACTTCGCTGTGAATCCCGAGTGGCTGCAGATGAAGCAGGTTTTTACGTTTCGGGCGATCGAACCGGCGTTTGTCGCCATCTGCCACGAGCGCGAATCGCTCGTCAAGGACCTCAAGGACGACATACAACTGTCCTTCATCCTTGCCACGTCTGCTTCTTGCTACATCACCGGGTCGAATCGGTTTCCATTCGCTCATCGTGTTCACCTGACTCGCTACGTTCGGGTCAAAATTTCGCACCCGTCTTCGGTTACGGCAACCGTATGCTCGAAATGCGCGCACAGCGATCCGTCCACCGTGACCACTGTCCAATTGTCGGAAAGGGTTTTGACGTAACGCTCCCCGGCGACAACCATCGGCTCGATGGCCAGCGTCATGCCCGGTTTCAGCCTGGGGCCGCGTCCTTCAATGCCATAGTTCGGAATTTGCGGTTCCTCATGCAGCCTGGTTCCAATGCCATGACCGACGTATTCCCGCACCACCGAAAATCCCGCATCCTCAATTGTTTTCTGGATCGCATGGGAGACGGTAAACAACCTGACGTCCGGACGCACAAGACGAAGTCCCGCATAGAGCGATGCTTCCGTCACTTCAAGAAGGCGCTTGGCTTCATCGGAGATTTCGCCGACTGCATAGGTCCAGGCGGAATCACCATGGTAACCTTTGTATTCGGCGCCGATATCGATGCTGATGATATCGCCTTCCTTCAGTTTCCGGGGCCCCGGGAATCCATGTACAAGCTCCTCGTTGACGGAAGTGCAAATACTGTATGGAAACCCGTTGTAGCCTTTGAAAGATGGAGTGGCACCCTGGCTTCGGATGAATTTGTCCGCGATTCGATCCAGTTCCGCAGTTGTAATGCCCGGTTGCACCGCCTGCTTCATCAGTTGGTGCGTCTCCGCGACAATTCGGCCGGCCTCGCGCATCAGGTTCAATTCGTGGGCTGACTTGCAAACGATCATGGCCGATTTGTTCCCTTCAGAAGCGAATCGATTTCCGTTGTCACCTGATCGATTTCCTTCTGTCCGTCCACTTCCCGCAACAGTCCTTTATCGCTGTAATAAGCGAGCAAAGGCGCGGTTTTGCTCGTATACTCGTCGAGCCTGGTGCCGACTTTTTCTTCCGTATCGTCAGAACGTTGATACAGTTCTCCGCCGCATTTGCTGCATACGCCTTCCTGGGCCGGCGGATTGAACAAAACATGGTACGTGGATCCGCACGATTTGCAGATTCTTCTTCCGGTCAATCGTGCCAACAGCAGGCTGCGGTCCACCTTCAGATTGATCACATGGTCGATCTTGCGTCCCATCTCCGCCAGCATTTCATCCAGCGCATGGGCTTGTGCGATCGTCCTCGGAAATCCGTCCAGCAGAAATCCCGACGCACAATCGGCTTCAGACAATCTTTCCCGCACGATGCCGTTGGTTACTTCGTCCGGAACAAGCAATCCCTGATCCACGTATTCCTTGGCTTTCAGTCCAAGCGGCGTCCCCTGCTTCATCGCCAGTCGAAATGCATCGCCGGTTGAAATATGGGGGATACCGTAACGTTCCACGATGCGCTCGGCTTGCGTTCCCTTGCCGGCGCCTGGAGGCCCCATAAACAGGATGTTCATTCTGACTCCTCCCAGATAACCCCACAAAGCGACGCAGCACGCAATACGGCGGCGATCGCTTCCGGGGGGCCTCACAACTTATTCCGCAATCGGACTTATTTGTTGATGAAGCCTTTGTAATGACGTTTGATCAACTGGCTTTCGATCTGCTTCATCGTTTCCAGTGCGACACCCGTTACAATCAGCAGTGAAGTGCCGCCGAGTGAAACTGTGCGGGGCAAATCGGCTGCTGCCGCAAAAAAGACGGGAAGCACCGAGATGACTGCCAGGAAAATGGCACCCGCAAGCGTCAATCGGGTCAGCAATTTCATCAGATAATTTTGTGTCGCCTGCCCCGGGCGAATGCCAGGGATGTAACCGCCGTTCTTCTTCATGTTTTCAGCCATTTGTTGCGGATTGAATTGCACAAATGTATAGAAGAACGTAAATCCGATAATCAGGAGCACGTACAAAACCATGCCCAGCGGTTTATCGTAATTCAGGTTCCTGCTGATCCATGCGGCCCAGTTCTGATTCGACCAGAAGTTAGCGATCGTAATCGGGAACATGAGCAGCGACGATGCGAAGATGACCGGAATGACACCGGCGCCATTGACCTTGAGCGGAATGTGCGTGGTCTGGCCGCCGTACATTTTGGATCCGACGACACGCTTCGCATATTGTACCGGAATTTTGCGTACGCCCTGCTGCACGAAGATGACCCCCGCGATGATCAGGACGACGACAATCGCGATTACGACAACTTTGACGATGTTCAGGAAGATTTGATCCGCATTGATGAACTCACTTGCGTAAATATCCCTGATATGTTGCGGGATTGATGCGATGATCGAAGCAAACATCAAAATCGAAATCCCGTTGCCGATTCCTTTTTCGTTGATTTGTTCGCCCAGCCACATCAAGAACGCCGTACCTGCCGTCAGAATGATCGTAATCATGATGATCGTAGCGGCGTTCGCATCGATTATCATTTTTTGATTGTAAATCCGGTTAAAACCGATTGTCGTCGCAAACGCCTGGATCAGCCCAAGAATCACCGTTCCGTAACGGGTTACCTGGGCCAGCTTCCGTCTGCCAACTTCGCCTTCCTTGCTCCATTCGGCAAACTTCGGAATGACGTCCATCGAGAGCAGTTGCACGATGATTGACGCTGTGATGTAAGGCATGATCCCCAGCGCAAATATCGAGAACTGGAACAACGCGCCACCCGAGAACGTGTTCAACAGGCCGAACAGGTCCACGCCCTGCTGGTTTGCTGCACTCAGCGCATCCTTGTTGATATTGGGCACCGGGATAAAAGCCCCGATGCGATAGATCAACAGGATGAAAAGCGTAAACAGGATCCGCTTGCGAAGATCCTCGACTTTAAAAATGTTCTGGAGAACCCTTAGCATTAGATCACCTCGGTTTTACCGCCGGCGGCCTGGATTTTGTCAGCAGCGGATTGTGAAAACTTGTGTGCTTTCACGGTCAGCTTCACAGTCAGATCGCCATTGCCGAGAACCTTGATGCCGTCTTTCGGATTTTTGAGTACTCCTTCAGCAAGCAGCAGTTCAGGCGTGACTTCTGTACCTTCAGCAAAACGATTCAGTTGATCCAGGTTGACGATCGCATATTCGGTTGCGAAGCGGGCATTGTTGAATCCGCGTTTCGGCAACCGACGATACAACGGATTTTGACCACCCTCGAAACCAGGGCGGACACCGCCGCCGGAGCGAGCGTTTTGTCCTTTATGACCGCGACCTGACGTTTTGCCGAGTCCGCTGCCGGTGCCGCGTCCAACACGTTTGCGGGTCTTTTTGGAACCCGGAGCCGGCTGAAGCTCATGCAATTTCATCGTTCGTCGCACCTCCTTGGAAAATTTTTTCCGAACTTTTCAAACTTAAACCTCTTTGACTTCGACCAGGTGGCTAACGGTATTCACCATGCCGCGGATGGCCGGATTGTCTTCCTTGATGACAGTCGAATTCGTCTTGCGCAGTCCGAGCGATTGAACGGTTCTCCGTTGGTATTCCGGACGACCGATGAGACTGCGTTTGAGGGTGATTTGCAGCTTTGCCATCTTGTACCCCTCCTTAACCTAACAGCTCTTCCACGGTTTTGCCGCGAAGTTTGGCCACGTCTTCTGCACGTTTCAGACGGGACAGACCTTCCAGCGTTGCATTCACCATGTTGATGGAATTCGAAGATCCCAGCGATTTCGTCAAGATGTCGCCTACGCCGGCCAGTTCAAGCACAGCGCGAACCGGTCCACCCGCAATCACACCCGTACCTTTGGCAGCCGGTTTCAGCAGCACTTTGCCTGCGCCGAAATGTCCGATGACGGGATGCGGAATCGTCGTGCCGACAAGCGGAACGTAGATGAGATTCTTTTTCGCGTCTTCGACGCCTTTGCGAATCGCATCCGGAACTTCGCTTGCTTTGCCGATGCCGGCGCCTACCCAGCCTTTGCCGTCACCCACGACGACGAGAGCGCTGAAGCTGAAGCGGCGGCCGCCTTTGACAACTTTGGCCACGCGGTTGATTTGGACCATTTTTTCGGTAAGTTCCAAAGTATTCGGATCTACACGCAAATTGTTAACCCTCCTTGTGTCGCAGTCATTTTAGAACTGAAGCCCGGCTTCGCGTGCGGCGTCAGCCAGCGCTTGAATCCGTCCATGATACAGATATCCGCCACGATCGAATACAACAGCCTCGTAGCCTTTTTCTTTTGAGCGTTTGGCAATCAATTCGCCCACTTTGCGGGCTGCTTCTACGTTTCCGCCGTTCGAAATTTGTCCGGCCAGTTCCTTGTCCAGCGTAGAAGCGCTGACCAGCGTCGTACCGCTCACATCGTCGATCAGTTGAGCGTAAATATGCTTCGAAGAACGGAACACGGAAAGGCGTGGACGCGCTTTTGTTCCGCTGATTTTTTTGCGTACCCGCAGATGACGTTTCAAACGGGCCTTGTTTTTGTCGCCTTTCGTAATCATGCCGAAATTCCTCCTTTCACGAGGTCGTCAGGAAGCGAGATTATTTCTTCTTGCCGGCCTTGCCTTCCTTGCGGATGATGCGCTCGTCTTCGTACTTGATCCCTTTGCCCTTGTACGGTTCGGGTTCGCGTACGGCGCGCACTTTGGCGGCAACGGCGCCAACAAGTTCTTTGTCAATGCCACGGACGATGATTTTGTTTTGGGACGGCACTTCGAATTCAATGCCTTTTTCCGGTACGAATTCAACCGGATGCGAATACCCGACGTTCAATACCAGCTTGTCGCCCGATTTGCTGGCACGATAACCGACGCCAACAAGCTCGAGACTTTTCGAAAAACCTTCCGTTACGCCGCTTACCATGTTCGCCACAAGCGTACGCGTTGTTCCATGGAGGGAACGATGCAGCTTGTGGTCGGATGGACGTTCAACCGTAATGACGTTCGAATCTACCGTAACTTTCATGTCTTTGTGCAATTGACGGGACAAAGTTCCCTTGGGACCTTTGACCGTGATCACGTTTTGATCCAGGTTCACGTTCACGCCACTGGGCACCTGGATCGGTTTGCGTCCGATACGGGACATGAGTACACCTCCAATCTTGTGCGGGTTGAATTACCAAACGTATGCGAGCACTTCGCCGCCGTTTTTGCTTTGGCGGGCTTCCTTGTCGGTCACGATGCCTTTGGAAGTCGAGATGATCGCGATGCCGAGACCGCCAAGCACGCGCGGAATTTCGTTTGCCTTCGTATATACACGCAGTCCGGGTTTGCTGATGCGCTTCAGTCCGGTGATGACACGCTCATTGTTCGGACCGTACTTCAGGAAAATCCGGATAATCCCTTGCTTGTTGTCATCAATGTATTCTGCGTCGCGAATGAAACCTTCACGTTTCAGGATTTCAGCGATTTGCTTTTTGACTTTGGACGCGGGCAGTTCTACCGATTCATGACGAACGAGGTTCGCATTGCGAATCCGTGTCAGCATATCTGCAATGGGATCAGACATAACCATGGGGTAAACCTCCTTCCCGAACTTGGCTGATTACCAGCTCGCTTTTTTGACGCCAGGAATCTGGCCTTTGTATGCCAATTCGCGGAAACAAATCCGGCAAATTTTGAACTTGCGGAATACGGAATGCGGACGACCGCAACGTTCGCAGCGTGTGTAGGCACGAACTGCAAATTTCGGCGGACGTTTTTGCTTGACTTTCATCGAAGTTTTTGCCACTTGCTATTACACCTCCCACAAATTGAGGCGGGTTGGCCGCATCTCGGCAAAACGTTATCTCGCAAATGGCATACCCAGTTGGGTCAGCAGTTCGCGAGCTTCTTCGTCCGTCTTTGCCGTCGTTACGATTACGATGTCCATCCCGCGGATTTTATCGATTTTATCGTATTCGATTTCCGGGAAAATCAACTGTTCTTTAACGCCCAGCGTATAGTTGCCGCGACCATCGAAAGATTTGCTCGATACGCCGCGGAAGTCGCGAACGCGGGGGAGCGAAATGTTGAACAGTTTGTCAAGGAAATAGTACATCCGGTCTCCGCGCAGCGTGACTTTCACGCCAATCGGCAGATTTTCGCGCAAACGGAAGCCGGCGATCGATTTCTTTGCGCGCGTAACAACCGGTTTTTGACCGGAGATTCTTTGCAGATCATCAACAGCCGAGTCAAGCACCTTGGAGTTTTGGACGGCTTCGCCAACCCCCATGTTGATAACGACTTTCTCGACTTTCGGAACCTGCATGACCGATTTGTAATTGAACTTCTGCATCAATGCAGGAACAATTTCGCTATTGAAGCGTTCTTTCATTCTTGCTGCCATATGTCGCAGTGACCTCCTTTCCGTCCTGGATTGCGATTAGTCGATCTCTTGGCCGGAACGTTTGGCGATCCGGACTTTTTTGCCGTTTTCGAGAATTTTGTAACCGATCCGGGTAGGTTTGCCGCTCTTCGGATCGATGTGCATGACATTGGACACATGAATCGGGGCTTCACGTTCGATGATGCCGCCTTGCGGATTGGCCTGATTCGGTTTCGTATGGCGTTTGATCAGGTTGACACCTTCCACCAGGACGCGATTTTCACGCGGATAGGCGGCAATGACACGACCCTTCTTGCCTTTGTCTTTCCCCGTAATGACAATGACGGTGTCGTCTTTCTTCACGTGCAGTTTATTGTTGTGCGATTCCAGCACTTTTTTCAATCGGGGCATGGGTACACCTCCTGCCTTCTGCTCTTGGGTCCGCTGCCGGATTACAGCACTTCCGGTGCGAGGGAAATGATTTTCATGAAATCACGTTCACGAAGCTCGCGTGCGACCGGTCCAAAAATCCGGGTGCCGCGCGGGCTCTTGTCTTCCTTGACGATGACGGCTGCATTCTCGTCAAACGAGATATAGGAGCCGTCTTTGCGGCGAGTCGGGAACTTGGTGCGTACGATCACGCATTTCACTACATCGCCTTTCTTGACAACGCCACCTGGTGTTGCTTGTTTGACGGAAGCAATGATCAGGTCACCAATGTGCCCGACACGACGTCCGGTTCCGCCAAGCACGCGGATGCACATCAGTTCTTTTGCGCCGGAGTTGTCAGCGACGGCCAGACGCGTAAACGGTTGAATCATCGATTGGTCCTCCCTTCGTTACACAATGACGGCTCTCTCGGTGATTTCAACCAGGCGCCAGTTTTTGTCCTTGGACAGCTTGCGCGTCTCCATAATTTTCACCGTATCGCCGATTTTTGCTTCATTGTTCTCGTCATGCGCTTTGAATTTTTTCGTATACTTGATGCGTTTATGATACAGGCTGTGCTTCTTGTACGTTTCGACAGCCACTACGATCGTTTTGTCCATCTTGTCGCTGACGACTTTGCCGATCTGTACCTTGCGTCTATTGCGTTGTTGGCTCAATTGTAATCCTCCTTCCTGAAAAAGCGTTCAGGGATGTCATCCGATGCCGAGTTCACGTTCACGCAAAATGGTTTTGGCCCGGGCAATTTCTTTACGCAGTTCACTGATGCGGTGCGGATTGTCCAACTGGCCGGTTGCCAATTGAAAACGGAGATTGAACAATTCATCCTTGAAACTGGCAACCTTCTTTTGGATTTCATCAGATGTCAGGTCACGGAGTTCACTGGCCTTCATTTGCTTCACCACCCAGTTCTTCACGTTTCACAAACTTCGTTTTGATCGGCAGTTTGTGAGCCGCAAGACGCATGGCCTCGCGAGCCGTTTCTTCGGGTACGCCTGCCAATTCGAACAAGATCTTGCCCGGCTTGACGACGGCAACCCATCCTTCCACGTTACCTTTACCGCTACCCATCCGCACTTCAAGCGGTTTTTTGGTAATCGGCTTGGAAGGGAAAATTTTGATCCAGACTTTACCGCCCCGTCTGATATAACGGGTCATGGCAATACGGGCAGATTCGATTTGCCGGTTGGTCACCCATGCCGGTTCCAACGCTTGCAAACCATATTCGCCGAAGTGCACCTCGGTGCCACCTTTGGCCATGCCCTTCATTTTACCGCGATGCTGTTTGCGGTGTTTTACGCGTTTGGGGATCAACATGATCAGTTGCCTCCTTCCTCAGCGGCTTTTTTCTTGGCCGGAAGGACTTCTCCACGGTAGATCCATACTTTTACGCCGATGCGTCCATAAGTCGTATGTGCTTCAGCCGTACCGTAGTCGATATCTGCCCGCAGCGTATGCAGCGGCACTGTACCTTCGCTGTAACCTTCCGTACGGGCGATTTCCGCACCGCCCAGCCGTCCGCTTACGGATGTTTTGATACCTTTGGCCCCCGCCCGTTGCGAACGTTGAATCGCCTGCTTCATCGCACGGCGGAACGAGGTCCGGCGTTCCAGTTGCTGTGCAATGCTTTCGGCAACCAGAATCGCATCCAATTCCGGATTTTTGATTTCAGAGATGTTGATGTGGACTTTTTTGTTGTTCGTCAGCTTCGTCAGTTGTTCACGAAGCACTTCCACTTCAGAACCGCCTTTGCCGATAACGATACCCGGCTTGGCCGTATGGATCGTAACGTTGACGCGGTTAGCCGCACGCTCGATTTCGATGCGGGAAACGGCAGCGTCTTTCAGTTTCTTTTTGAGAAAATCGCGAATTCTGACGTCCTCCATGAGAAGATCGCCAAAATCTTTGCCGGCATACCATTTGGATTCCCAGTCACGGATGATGCCGATACGAAGTCCGACCGGATTTACTTTTTGACCCACACTTTTCCCTCCTTATTTTTCGGATACGACCAGCGTGATGTGGCTGGTACGCTTGAAGATGCTGAAAGCCCGTCCCTGGGAACGCGGCTGGAACCGTTTCATTGTAGGACCTTCATTGACGTACGCTTCGGAAACGTACAGTTTGTTGACATCCATTTTGTAGTTGTGGTCAGCGTTGGCAATGGCGGAATTCAGCAGCTTCTCCACCACCGGAGACGCCGAACGCGGCGTATGACGCAAGATCGAAATCGCTTCTCCCACCTGCTTGCCGCGAATCAGGTCCACGACCAGGCGAACTTTGCGTGCAGGAATGCGAACATTGAATACTTGAGCTTTCGCTTGCTGTGACATCGTTGTACCTCCTCCCGTACGTTGCATGCACCGGATTCATCCGGTTTTCGGGATCTGATCCGTTTCCGCAGCCTCATGCTGCGAGCGGATTACCGTCTACCCGTTTTTTTGTCGTCGTCGGTATGGCCTTTGAACACGCGCGTCGGCGCAAATTCTCCGAGCTTGTGACCGACCATGTCTTCGGTTACATAGACAGGAACGTGTTTGCGTCCGTCATAAACAGCGAACGTATGCCCAACGAATTGCGGGAAAATTGTCGAACGGCGAGACCAAGTTTTGATGACCGCTTTTTTGCCTGTCGCGGACATTTCTTCTACCTTTTTCAACAAATAGCCGTCTACAAAAGGTCCCTTTTTGAGACTGCGACCCATGAAATGCTCCTCCCTTCAGTCATTCTGAAGATTGACGGTTCATGCCGCACGGCGCATGTCGTGCAAATTATCCTTTGCGCCCGCGAACAATATATTTGCTGGATGCTTTCTTTTTCTTGCGCGTTTTGTAACCCAGTGTCGGTTTGCCCCAGGGAGACATCGGCGATTTGCGGCCGATCGGCGCACGACCTTCACCGCCGCCATGCGGGTGATCGTTCGGGTTCATGACGACACCGCGGACGACCGGACGTCTGCCCATGTTGCGGCTGCGTCCCGCTTTGCCAATGTTGATCAGTTCATGGTCCTGGTTGCCCACAATACCGATGGTTGCACGGCAAGTTTTCAGGATGCGGCGGATTTCGCCGGATGCAAGACGAATCGTCACGTAACGATCTTCTTTGCCCAACAATTGCGCTGAAGTGCCGGCAGCGCGAACCAATTGGCCGCCTTTGCCTGGCTTCAGCTCGATGTTGTGGATGAACGAACCAACCGGGATGTTTTCCAGCGGCAGTGCATTGCCGACCTTGATGTCGGCGTCGGGGCCGGACATGATCTGGTCTCCGACTTTCAACCCTTTCGGCGCGATGATATAAGCTTTCTCGCCATCCAGGTAATGAATCAATGCAATGTAGGACGTGCGGTTTGGATCGTATTCAATCGTAGCCACGCGGCCGGGTATTCCATCTTTGGTGCGTTTGAAATCGATAATGCGATATTTGCGCTTGTGACCGCCACCAACGTGACGAACCGTAATTTTGCCCTGGTTGTTGCGTCCTGCTTTTTTGTGCAGCGGCGCAAGCAATGATTTCTCCGGTTTCGAAGCGGTAATCTCTTCGAACGTGGAAACCGTCATTTGACGACGGCTAGGCGTCGTCGGTCTGAACTTTTTGACTGGCACGCGGATTCCCTCCTTGCTTCAAAAATACTCGTTCTTATACGGATGCTTCAAAAAACTCGAGCGGCTTGCTGCCAGGTTTGAGTTTCACGATCGCTTTTTTCCATTCAGAGGTATAGCCTTCATAACGGCCATAACGTTTCGGTTTGGCCGGCACGCGCATTGTATTGACGCTTGCTACTTTCACCTTGAAGATTTTTTCGATCGCTTGCTTGATCTCCGTCTTGTTGGACCTGATATCCACTTCAAATACATAAGTCAAGTTGTTGATCAATTCACTGGTGCGTTCGGTAATGACCGGCCGCTTGATAATATCACGGGGATCTTTCATTACGCGAACACCTCCTCTACTTTGGCAACAGCGTCCTTCGTGATGACCAACTGGTCGTGAACCATCACGTCGAGCACATTGATTCCTTCGGCAGGCACGAATTTGATGCCTGGAATATTGCGCGCGGACAGCGCTACATTGTTTTCATAGTCCGCTGTTACAACAAGCGCCTTGCGCGAAACTTTCAGGTTTTTCAGGATTTTGGCGAAATCCTTCGTTTTCGGTTGACTCAGGCTGAGCTGGTCAAGCACGATAATGCCGCCATCTGCCACCTTGCTGGACAGAGCGGATTTGATCGCCAGACGGCGTACTTTTTGCGGCAGTTTGAAGCCGTATTTGCGAGGCGTCGGCCCGAACACCGTGCCGCCACCTTTCCATTGGGGCGCGCGAATGGAGCCTTGACGGGCACGTCCGGTGCCTTTCTGTCTCCACGGCTTGCGACCGCCTCCGCGAACTTCGGAGCGGCCTTTTACTTTATGGGTGCCTTGGCGAAGCGAAGCTTGCTGCAATACGACTGCACTATGCAGGACATGCTTGTGCGGTTCGATACCGAAAACGCCGTCCGCAAGTTCAAGTTCGCCAACCTGGCTGCCCTCAACATTATATACAGACACTTTAGGCATGTGTGGTCCTCCTTTCCGGAACGTTAAGAATTATTTCTTGATCGATGCCCTGATTTTGAGAAATGCGTTTTTCGGACCAGGTACGGAACCTTTGACCAGCAACACATTGCGTTCGACGTCCACTTTCACAATTTCAAGATTCTGGATCGTGACCGTTTCGGCGCCCATCCGGCCATGCATCTTCTTGCCTTTCGGAACACGGTTGGCGTCGCGAATCGTCGCAAGCGAACCGTTGCCGCGATGATATTTGGAACCGTGACCCATCGGACCGCGAGCCATGCCCCAGCGCTTGATCGCACCAGCCGTTCCTTTACCTTTGGATACACCCGTTACGTCAACAAATTGACCTGCTTCAAAAATGTCGACTTTGACCTCCTGGCCAACTTCGATTCCTTCCAGGTCCACACCGCGAATTTCGCGGACGAAGCGCTTGGGTGCCGTATTGGCTTTTTGGGCATGTCCGATCTCCGGTTTGTTCGCAAGCTTTTCCCGCTTGTCCTCAAAACCGAGCTGAATCGCAACATAACCATCGTTAGCTTCATCTTTTTTCTGAAGCACGACGTTCGGGGTGGCTTCGATGACCGTAACCGGCACAACGCTGCCATCATCCGCAAATACTTGCGTCATCCCGATTTTGCGTCCCAAGATTCCTTTCATGTTGACACCTCTTTTCCTTTCTGTATGAGACCCTGTCTCCATGGATTGAATTAAAGCTTGATTTCAATATCTACGCCCGACGGCAAATCAAGGCGCATCAACGCATCTACCGTTTGCGGCGTCGGATTGACGATGTCGATCAAACGCTTGTGCGTCCGCATTTCGAATTGCTCGCGCGAATCTTTGTACTTGTGCACCGCACGCAAAATCGTAATGATTTGCTTTTCGGTCGGAAGCGGGATCGGACCCGATACTCCTGCACCGGTACGTTTCGCCGTTTCTACGATTTTCTCCGCGGATTGGTCAAGCACGCGGTGGTCGTAGGCTTTCAGGCGGATACGGATTTTTTGTTTCGCCATAAAAAATTCCCTCCTCATTCGTCCAATTTTGGAATCGGACATACTCCGCGAGAAAAACCCGACGCACGCCGGTGGTCCACTCTATGGCAAAGGGGCCGGGTGTGTCAGCAACCTCTCGCATCATCGCACAGTCACAGACCAACATTCACAATTATAGCGATCTGAAAGGGCAAATGCAACAATTTTTTGCAGCAACCGCCTTTGACGGTTTCCGGTCTGACAGAACAACAAGAAAGGCATCCCCGAAGGGATGCCCGGTACTGCATTTCTTTCATTACTTCGTGATCGTAGCAACCGCGCCAGCGCCTACCGTACGGCCGCCTTCGCGAATGGCGAAGCGCGTACCTTCTTCGATAGCGATCGGCGAGATCAATTGTACTGTAACCGTAACGTTGTCGCCCGGCATAACCATTTCCGTACCTTCCGGCAGTTGGATTACGCCCGTAACGTCCGTCGTGCGGAAGTAGAATTGCGGACGATAGCCGGAGAAGAAAGGTTTATGGCGGCCGCCTTCAGCTTGCGTCAGGACGTAGATTTGCGCCGTAAATTCCGTATGCGGTTTTACCGAACCCGGTTTTACGAGCACTTGGCCACGCTCGATGTCTTTGCGTTCTACGCCGCGCAGCAGGGCGCCGATGTTGTCACCGGCTTGTGCCTGGTCGAGCAATTTGCGGAACATTTCTACACCGGTAACAACCGATTTGCGGATTTCTTCTTGCAGACCGACGATTTCAACTTCGTCGCCCACTTTGACCGTACCGCGTTCTACACGGCCCGTAGCAACCGTACCGCGGCCAGTGATCGTGAACACGTCTTCGACCGGCATGAGGAACGGTTTGTCCGTTTCGCGTTGCGGTTCCGGAATGTAGCTGTCGATGGCTTCGAACAGCTCGATGATCTTGTCGCCCCAAGGACCGTCCGGATTTTGCAGCGCTTCACGCGCAGAACCGCGGATGATCGGCGTGTCGTCGCCCGGGAACTCGTATTCGTTCAGCAGGTCGCGAACTTCCATCTCAACCAGTTCGAGCAATTCTTCGTCTTCCACCATGTCGCATTTGTTCAGGAATACGACGATGTAAGGAACGCCTACCTGGCGGGACAGCAGGATGTGTTCGCGCGTTTGCGGCATCGGGCCGTCAGCTGCGGAAACAACCAGGATTGCGCCGTCCATTTGGGCTGCACCGGTGATCATGTTTTTGACATAGTCGGCGTGGCCCGGGCAGTCAACGTGTGCATAGTGGCGGTTCGGCGTTTCGTATTCAACGTGAGCCGTCGAAATCGTAATGCCGCGTTCGCGCTCTTCCGGCGCTTTGTCGATTTGGTCGAATGCAACCGCAGTACCGCTGCCGTATCTTTTTGCAAGAACCGTCGTGATCGCTGCAGTCGTCGTCGTTTTGCCATGGTCAACGTGACCGATTGTACCGATGTTAACGTGCGGTTTGGTGCGTTCAAACTTAGCCTTTGCCATTGGTTTTTTTGCCTCCTTAATTAAGGAAAAGTTTTATTGGGAGACAGCGCGCATGCCGCAGATCTGCCGCATGGCGCCGTCAGCAAGCAGTGCTTCTGGCCTGTTCGGCTTATTGGCCGCCTTTCGATTTGGCGATGATTTCATCGGCAATCGATTTTGGAACTTCCTCGTAGTGGGACAGCTCCATCGAGAACACCCCGCGGCCTTGCGTACCGGAACGAAGCGTCGTGGAATAGCCGAACATTTCGGCCAGCGGTACTTTGGCGCGTACGATTTGGGCGCCATGACGGCTATCCATGCCTTCAATCCGTCCGCGACGGGAGTTCAGCATGCCCATGACGTCGCCCATGTACTCTTCGGGCACCGTAACTTCGACTTTCATGATCGGCTCAAGCAGCACGGGATTGCATTTGTCCTTGGCCGCTTTGAGTGCCATCGAACCGGCGATCTTGAACGCCATTTCCGACGAGTCGACGTCATGGTACGATCCGTCGAAAATCGTGGCTTTGATATCGACAATCGGATATCCGGCAAGAACGCCGTTTTTCATCGCTTCTTCGATACCCGCCTGTACAGCCGGGATGTATTCCCGCGGTACGACACCGCCCACGATCTTGTTTTCGAACTGGAAGCCGGAACCCGGCTCAAGCGGTTCGAACTCGATCCAGACGTGACCGTATTGGCCGCGTCCGCCCGATTGGCGAACGAACTTGCCTTCGACCTTGGCGGGTGTACGGAACGTTTCGCGGTAAGCGACCTGCGGTTTGCCGACATTGGTCTCTACCTTGAATTCGCGTTGCATCCGGTCAACGATGATTTCCAGGTGCAACTCGCCCATGCCGGAAATGATCGTTTGGCCGGTTTCTTCGTCGGTATAGGCCCGGAACGTCGGATCTTCTTCCGCCAGCTTCTGCAGCGCAATGGCCATCTTGTCTTGGTCTGCCTTCGTTTTCGGCTCGACCGCAAGTTCGATAACCGGCTCGGGGAAGTTCATTGATTCCAGAACAACCGGATGTTTCTCGTCGCACAGGGTGTCACCGGTCGTCGTATCTTTCAGGCCTACCGCTGCCGCGATATCGCCGGCATAGACTTCGTTGATTTCCTGGCGGTGGTTGGCGTGCATCTGCAAAATCCGGCCGATCCGTTCGCGTTTGCCTTTGGTGGCGTTCAGCACATACGAACCGGAGTTCAGTACCCCGGAGTATACGCGGAAGAACGTCAGCTTGCCGACAAACGGGTCGGACATGATTTTGAACGCAAGCGCTGCAAACGGTTGATCGTCTGCAGATTTCCGCACGGTTTCGGTTCCGTCTTCGAGGTAGCCTTTAATATCCGGAATGTCCGTCGGAGCCGGCAGGTAATCGACAACCGCGTCAAGCATGAGCTGGACGCCTTTGTTGCGATAGGAAGAACCGCAGACAACCGGGAAAATTTTCGTTTCCACGACGCCTTTGCGAAGTGCCGCTTTCAATTCCGGAACGGTAATTTCTTCCCCTTCCAGATATTTCATCATCAGCTCTTCGTCGAGTTCCGCTACTTTTTCCACCAGTTCAGCGCGGAGTTCTTCCGCCTTGTCTTTCAGTTCTGCCGGTACTTCCACCACTTTGGGCTCTTTGCCCAGATCGTCCTGGTAGACGTAGCCTTTCATTACGATCAGATCGATCATGCCGACAAAATCGTTCTCGGCACCGATCGGCAACTGAATGGCGACGGCATTGGCGCCAAGGCGCTCCCTCATGTCATTTACGACACTCAGAAAATCCGCGCCGATGATATCCATTTTGTTCACATAGGCAATCCGTGGTACACCGTATTTGTCTGCTTGGCGCCATACGGTTTCGGATTGCGGTTCAACACCTTCTTTGGCGCTAAATACGCCAACAGCTCCGTCCAATACACGCAAGGAGCGCTCGACCTCTACCGTAAAGTCAACGTGACCCGGGGTGTCGATAATATTGATGCGGTGGCCTTTCCATTGGGCGGTCGTAGCAGCGGAAGTAATCGTAATGCCGCGCTCTTGCTCTTGTTCCATCCAGTCCATCGTGGCTGCACCTTCGTGCACCTCGCCGATTTTGTGAACGCGTCCGGTATAGAACAGAATCCGTTCCGTGGTGGTCGTCTTGCCCGCGTCGATATGCGCCATGATCCCAATATTGCGCGTATTCTGTAAGGAGAACTCCCTTGCCATATTTTGTCTCCCTTCGATTACCAGCGGTAGTGTGCGAACGCTTTGTTCGCTTCCGCCATTTTGTGGGTATCTTCGCGCTTCTTGACGGCTGCACCTGTATTATTGGAAGCATCAATAATTTCGGCAGCCAGACGCTCTTCCATCGTTTTCTCGCCGCGACTGCGGGAGTAGTTAACCAGCCAGCGAAGGCCGAGCGACGTACGGCGCTCCGGTTTCACTTCGACCGGCACCTGATAGTTTGCACCGCCGACACGGCGCGCTTTGACTTCGAGTACAGGCATGATGTTTTTGATGGCAGCTTCAAACACTTCCATCGGATCTTTGCCTGTACGTTCGCGAATCAGGTTGAATGCATTGTATAAAATTTGCTGTGCCACACCTCTCTTGCCATCGATCATGATCCGGTTGACAAGACGGGTGACCAGTTTGCTGTTGTAAATCGGGTCCGGGAGAACATCCCGCTTCGGTACGGGTCCTTTGCGAGGCATCGCATTTCCTCCTTTCCGGGATTTTGTCATCCGCATATCATGCGGTGAATGTCATGATGTCCGATTATTTCTTTGTTTTCGGACGCTTCGTGCCGTATTTCGAACGGCCTTGGGCGCGGTTGTTGACACCTGCGGTATCCAGTGCGCCGCGAACAATATGATAACGTACGCCCGGCAAATCTTTTACCCGGCCACCGCGGATCAACACAACGCTGTGCTCTTGCAGGTTGTGTCCGATACCCGGAATGTAGGCCGTAACTTCGACACGGTTGGAAAGACGTACCCGCGCGTATTTGCGAAGTGCCGAGTTCGGTTTCTTCGGCGTCATGGTGCCAACGCGCGTACACACACCACGTTTTTGCGGTGCGCTCACGTTTGTTTCCGTACGTTTGAGGGCGTTGAAGCCTTTTTGCAGCGCCGGAGATTTCGATTTCGAGATTTTGGGTTGACGACCTTTGCGAACGAGCTGATTGATTGTTGGCATGTTGCCACCCCCTTCCCATGCATGGTCGGAATGATCATGACGTTTGCAGCAAAGCCCACAGATCCAGGCGGTTCATTTTGAGAAACAAGAAAGGGGTTCCCCGGACAACTTGTTCATCACCGCGTGTCCGGACCAAACCCTTGCCGATTATTCCTCAACCATCGCAGCCATGGCCGCGCCGACTTCTATACCGCATGTTCTGCCGAGGTTGCGCATCGTGTCCACATACGTCAACTTGACGCCTTTTTGTTCGGCCAGTTGGACGACTCGCGCCACAATGCGGGGGTCTGCGTCCTGTGCCACGAGCACTTCCAGCGCTTTGCCCTGCAAAATGGCCTTCTTCGTCTGTTTTGTGCCGATTCGCAGTCTTCCCTGCCGTCCGTCATCGACCGATGTCATCGACTTCGACCTCCATTGGCAACAGAAAGAATTGCGTCAAGCGCACACACTCAGACATATTATCATCCTGCATGTGCCAATGTCAAGAAAAGTTATATTCAACATTTGTCCACCGGATACAACGATTTCCGCCGCACATCAGCCATCAAAGAAAACCGGCAGGCAAGGATGCGTCGCATCCATCCTGCCGGCCATTTCGTAGCCGTTTTACTCGGCGGATACCGTCTCCAGTTCTTCCGTCGCCTGCGCTTCTTCGGCAGTTGTAACGACACGAATGTTGCGGTAACGCGCCATTCCCGTTCCCGCCGGGATGAGCTTGCCGATGATGACATTCTCCTTGAGCCCGAGGAGCCGGTCGACTTTGCCCTTGATAGCAGCGTCGGTGAGCACGCGCGTCGTCTCCTGGAACGATGCAGCCGACAGGAAGGAGTCGGTTTCAAGCGATGCTTTGGTAATCCCCAGCAGCACAGGACGCGCCACCGCCGGCTCGAGGCCGTTCAGGATCGCTTCACGGTTGGCTTCTTCGTACTCGTGAATGTCCACGAATGCGCCCGGCAAGAGCGGCGTATCGCCCGGATCGACGATCTTGATCTTGCGCAGCATTTGCTTGATCATGACCTCGACGTGCTTGTCGTTGATTTCCACGCCCTGGTTCCGGTATACGCGTTGAACCTCTTGCAGAATGTAGTTTTGCACGCCACGAATCCCTTTGATGCGGAGCATTTCCTTCGGGTCGATGGAGCCGTCCGTCAATTCGTCTCCCGCCTCGATTTGCTGCCCCTGCGTGACGCGGATGCGGGAACCATAGCTGACCGGATATACCCGGGTTTCCGCTTCGCCCTGCACTTCGATTTCGCGGCGGTCCTTCGTTTCGCGGATTTCCTTGATGACGCCGTCGATTTCGGAAATGATCGCCTGGCCTTTCGGATTCCGCGCTTCGAACAATTCCTGGATCCGCGGCAAACCTTGTGTAATGTCGTCGCCTGCTACGCCGCCCGTATGGAATGTACGCATCGTGAGCTGCGTTCCCGGTTCGCCGATCGACTGGGCGGCGATGATGCCAACCGCTTCGCCGATTTCGACTTGCTTGCCGGTTGCCAGGTTGCGTCCGTAGCACATTTTGCAGACGCCGTGGCGGGCGCGGCAACTGAGCACCGAGCGGATCTGCAGCTTTGTGATGCCCGATTTGACCAGCAGTTCCGCTTTGGGCGTATCAATCAATTCATTGACATGGACGAGCACTTCACCGGTCTCCGGATGGCGAACCGTTTCGAATGCATAGCGGCCTTCGATCCGGTCGAACAGATCCTCGATCACTTCTTTGCCGTCTTCGATGCGGGTAACCAGGATGCCTTTGTCGGTGCCGCAATCTTCTTCCCGCACGATGACATCTTGCGCAACGTCGACCAGCCGGCGCGTCAGGTAACCGGAGTCGGCTGTCCGCAGTGCCGTATCCGCCAAACCTTTGCGCGCACCGTGCGTGGAAATGAAGTATTCAAGCACTGTGAGTCCTTCGCGGAAGTTCGACAGAATCGGCAATTCGATGATCCGGCCAGACGGGTTGGCCATCAAGCCGCGCATGCCGCCAAGCTGGGTGATCTGCGATTTGTTCCCCCGCGCCTTGGAGTCCACCATGAGCATGATCGAGTTGTAGCGGTCCATGGATTTCATCAGGATATCCGTAATTTCATCCTTGGCCCGGCTCCAGATCTCGATGACGCGGTCATACCGTTCTTCGTTGGTGATCAGACCGCGGCGGTACTGCGTCGTGATGACATTGACTTTCTCCTGGGAGCTCTTGAGGATTTCGAATTTTTCTTTCGGCACGATGACATCCGATACGGCGATCGTAATGCCGGCGCGCGTCGAATACGTAAATCCGAGCTGTTTGATCCGGTCCAGAATGATCGACGTTTGTGTCGTATGGTAGATCCGGAAGCACTCGCCGATAATGGCGCCAAGATATTCCTTGCCCACTGCGTTCGATGTCGGCAGTTCGGCCAGAATCTTGTTCAGGTCGGCGCCTTTGTCATAGATGAAATATTTGTCCGGCGTCCCTTTCAGCAGATTATCCTTGGTCGCTTCGTTGATGTACGGGAACGTATCCGGGAAAATCTCGTTGAAAATGATTTTGCCGATGGTCGTGACCAGCAGCGCATTTTGCTGTTCCGGCGTAAACGTCTTCTTGTTCAGTTCCCGTGCCGGGATGACGACACGCGCATGCAGCGAAATGCGTTCCGGTTCACGCTGGTAGGCGGAAATCGCCTCGTGGACGGTGGCGAACCGCATGCCGGTTCCCGGAGCGTCCTTGTTGTCCATCGTCAAATAGTAGCAACCCAATACCATGTCCTGCGAAGGCGTAACGACCGGCTTGCCGTCTTTCGGGTTCAGGATGTTACCCGAAGCAAGCATGAGCAGACGCGCTTCCGCTTGCGCTTCGGCGGAAAGCGGCACGTGAACGGCCATCTGGTCGCCGTCGAAGTCGGCATTGTATGCCGTACAAACCAGCGGGTGAAGCTTGATGGCTCGGCCTTCGACAAGAATCGGCTCAAACGCCTGGATGCCGAGACGGTGCAGCGTAGGCGCACGGTTGAGCAGCACCGGATGTTCCTTGATGACTTCTTCCAGCACATCCCATACTTCCGGGCTGACGCGTTCGACTTTCCGTTTGGCGCTCTTGATGTTGTGCGCCTGGCCTTTCAGCACGAGTTCCTTCATGACAAACGGCTTGAACAGCTCAAGCGCCATTTCTTTCGGCAGGCCGCATTGATACATTTTCAGGCTCGGTCCGACCACGATAACGGAGCGGCCGGAGTAATCAACGCGTTTACCGAGCAGGTTTTGGCGGAAACGTCCCTGTTTGCCCTTGAGCATGTGGCTGAGCGATTTCAGCGGACGATTGCCCGGGCCCGTCACCGGGCGGCCGCGGCGGCCGTTGTCGATCAGGGCGTCAACGGCTTCCTGCAACATCCGTTTTTCGTTTTGTACGATGATATCCGGCGCACCAAGATCAAGCAGCCTTTTCAGGCGGTTGTTCCGGTTGATGACGCGGCGATACAGATCGTTCAAGTCGCTGGTCGCAAAACGGCCGCCATCCAGCTGGACCATCGGACGCAATTCCGGCGGAATGACCGGAAGCACGTCCAGAATCATCCATTCCGGCAAGTTGCCCGAGTTGCGGAACGATTCGATGACCTCCAGCCGTTTGATGGCGCGATTGCGCCGTTGGCCCTGCGCCGTGCGCAATTCTTCCTTCAGTTGTTCGAGTTCACGGTCCAAATCGATATCCTGCAGTAATTTCTTGACCGCTTCCGCACCCATGCCGGCCTGGAAGGCATAACCGTATTTTTCGCGATAGCTGCGATATTCTTTTTCGGAAAGCAGCTGCTTCTTCTCCAGCGGCGTATCGCCGGGGTCCGTCACCACATAGGATGCAAAATAGATGATCTCCTCGAGCGAACGCGGAGACATGTCCAGCGCCAGGCCCATCCGGCTCGGAATGCCTTTGAAATACCAGATGTGCGAAACGGGGGCGGCAAGTTCAATATGTCCCATCCGTTCGCGGCGCACCTTGGCACGGGTAACTTCGACGCCGCAGCGGTCGCAGACGACGCCTTTGTAACGCACGCGCTTATATTTGCCGCAATGGCACTCCCAGTCCTTGGTCGGTCCGAAGATCTTTTCGCAGAACAGACCTTCCTTCTCCGGTTTCAATGTCCTGTAGTTGATCGTTTCCGGCTTTTTCACTTCGCCGCGCGACCAGGAGCGGATTTTGTCCGGGGAAGCGAGACCGATTTTCATGAACTCAAAGTTATTGACGTCCAACAAGGAGCAAGCCCTCCTTCAACATTGCTGAAAATTTCAACCGAACGTTTCCCGATTGCCGTACAGTTCAGCCAGGTACCCGAACCGCGACGGCGGAGCCGCGCTTCATTAAATCGTACTACTCCGCACCAACTTCCGCGCCTTCGAGATTCAGGTTCAGCTTGTCGCCTGCAGCGTCGTCTTCGTCGTCGGTTTCTCTCATCTCGATTTCTTCTTCGTTTTCGGTCAATATCTTGACGTCCATGCCAAGGCTCTGAAGTTCCTTGATCAAAACCTTGAACGATTCTGGAACGCCGGGCTCCGGCACGTTTTCACCTTTGACGATCGATTCGTATGTTTTGACCCGACCTACGACGTCGTCGGACTTGACGGTCAAAATTTCCTGAAGCGTATAGGCGGCACCGTAAGCTTCCAGCGCCCATACTTCCATCTCGCCGAACCGCTGGCCGCCGAATTGCGCCTTGCCGCCCAGCGGTTGCTGGGTAACAAGCGAGTACGGACCGGTGGAACGGGCATGAATCTTGTCATCGACCATGTGCGCCAGCTTGATCATGTACATGACGCCGACCGTGACTTCGCGTTCGAACGGTTCACCCGTACGCCCGTCATACAGCTTGGTTTTCCCGTTGCGCTGCATGCCGGCTTCTTCCATCGTATCAAATACGTCATATTCGCTTGCGCCGTCAAATACCGGCGTCGCGGCGTGAATGCCGAGATAGCGGCAAGCCATGCCGAGGTGAACTTCCAGCACCTGTCCGATGTTCATCCGGGAAGGAACGCCCAGCGGATTGAGCACGACTTCAACCGGCGTGCCATCCGGCATGAACGGCATGTCTTCTTCCGGCAGGATCCGGGCGATAACCCCTTTGTTGCCGTGACGGCCGGCCATTTTGTCGCCTTCGGAAATTTTCCGTTTTTGCGCGATATAGACGCGAACGAGCTGGTTGACGCCCGGCGGCAGTTCATCGCCATTTTCACGAGTGAACACTTTGACGTCGACGACGATGCCGTCCGTACCATGGGGCACACGCAACGACGTATCGCGCACTTCACGCGCTTTTTCACCGAAAATCGCATGCAGCAGACGTTCTTCCGCGGTCAGTTCGGTCACGCCTTTGGGCGTTACTTTGCCCACGAGAATATCGCCTGCGCTGATTTCCGCCCCCACCCGGATGATGCCGCGCTCGTCAAGATTGCGCAGCGCATCTTCACCAACGTTGGGGATGTCGCGGGTAATTTCTTCCGGTCCGAGCTTGGTGTCACGCGCTTCGGATTCGTATTCTTCGATATGGATCGATGTATAGACATCTTCCCGCACCAGTTTCTCGGAAAGCAGGATCGCGTCCTCGTAATTGTAGCCTTCCCAGGTCATGAATGCGACGAGAACGTTGCGTCCAAGCGCCAATTCGCCCTGGTCAGTGGAAGGACCATCCGCCAGAATATCGCCTTTTTTCACATATTCGCCTTTGCGGCAAATCGGGCGCTGGTTGATGCATGTCCCCTGGTTGGAACGCATGAATTTCTGTAGCTTGTATTTCACGAGGTCGCCTTTGACTTCTTGGCCGTCAACCGTTTCGATCCGGCGCAGCCAGATTTCGTTGGCGGTTACGCGTTCAATAACGCCGTCGTATTTGGATACAATACATACACCGGAGTCTTTGGCGGCCTTGTGTTCCATACCGGTGCCGACCAGCGGCGCATCCGGCACCAGAAGCGGCACAGCCTGGCGTTGCATGTTCGAACCCATCAGCGCACGGTTGGAGTCGTCGTTTTCCAGGAACGGAATCAACGCCGTTGCCACAGACACAACCTGTTTCGGCGAAACGTCAATGAAATCAACGCGGTTGCTCGGCATTTGCAAAATATTGTCCGCCTGCTTGTTGTACCGGACAATGACATTGTCTTCCGCAAACGAACCATCTTCGTTCAGTTTGACGTTTGCCTGCGCAATAATGTAGTTGTATTCTTCGTCTGCCGTCATGTAGACGATCTCGTCCGTCACTTTGCCCGTCTTCGGATCGACTTTGCGGTAAGGCGCTTCAATGAAGCCGTATTCGTTGATGCGGGCATACGTCGACAGCGAGTTGATCAAACCGATATTGGGACCTTCCGGCGTTTCGATCGGACACATCCGGCCATAATGGGACGGATGGACGTCGCGCACTTCGAAGCCAGCGCGTTCCCGCGTCAAACCGCCAGGACCCAGCGCGGACAGACGGCGTTTGTGCGTCAGTTCGGCAAGCGGGTTCGTCTGGTCCATGAACTGCGACAACTGCGAAGAACCGAAAAACTCCTTGATGGCCGCGATGACCGGACGAATGTTGATCAGCGCTTGCGGCGTAATCGCGTTCTGATCCTGGATGGACATCCGTTCGCGAACGACGCGTTCCATCCGGGACAGCCCGATGCGGAACTGGTTTTGCAGCAATTCGCCGACGGAACGGAGACGGCGGTTGCCCAGATGGTCGATATCGTCCGTCGTGCCGATGCCATGCAGCAGGTTCATGAAATAGTTGATCGCCGCAATGATATCCGCGGGCGTAATATGCTTTACGGATTTGTCAATGTTGCCGTTGGAGATCAGCTTGACCACTTTGCCGTCTTCCATTGGCGAAAATACGCTGATCGTTTGCAGCGGAATTTCGTCTGTATCGTTGATGCCGCCGGCAACCCTGTAGGTTTTGAAGCCGACATTTTTTTCAAGGGCAGGGGCAATCTGATCAAGCAAACGGCGATCGACAATTTGGCCCGCTTCGGCCAAAATCTCACCCGTAGACGGGTCGACCAGCGTTTCGGCCAACCGTTGCTCAAACAGGCGGTTTTTGATATTCAGTTTCTTGTTGATCTTGTAACGGCCAACGTTGGCCAGATCATACCGCTTCGGATCGAAGAATCGCGCAATCAGCAAATTCCGCGCGTTTTCCAGCGTCGGCGGTTCACCGGGACGAAGACGCTCGTAGATTTCAATCAGCGCCTTTTCGGTCGAATCCGTATTGTCCTTTTCCAATGTATTGCGAATAAATTCATCGTGTCCGAGCAGATCCAGGATCTCGGCATCGGTACCAAAACCGAGGGCACGCAACAATACCGTCACGGGAATTTTCCGCGTGCGATCGATCCGGACATAGATGATGTCTTTCGCGTCGGTTTCCAGTTCAAGCCATGCGCCACGGTTCGGAATGACCGTTGCGGTGAACGTTTTCTTGCCGTTTTTGTCCACTTTTGTGCTGTAGTAGACACTCGGAGATCGAACCAATTGGCTGACGATAACCCGCTCGGCTCCGTTAATAATGAAGGTACCCGTTTCCGTCATGAGCGGAAAATCGCCCATGAAAACTTCCTGTTCCTTCACTTCGCCGGTTTCCTTGTTGAGCAGACGCACTTTGACGCGCAGCGGAGCCGCATAAGTCACATCACGCTCTTTGGATTCGTCGACTGAATACTTTGGTTCACCCAAACTGTAGTCAATGAACTCCAACACGAGATTTCCCGTGAAGTCCTGGATCGGCGAAATGTCCTGAAAAATCTCGCGCAACCCTTCGTCCAAAAACTTCTGGTACGATTGTTGCTGGATTTCAATCAGGTTCGGAACCTCCAGCACCTCATTGATGCGGGAATAGCTGCGTCGCGTGCGACGGCCGTACTGAACAAGATGTCCTGCCAACTTTACCTCACCCCTTCAGTCTGCTTCAACACAAAACAAAGAAAAGCCCATATGCGCCGGCTGGCGGCACAATGGCACCCTTATCGAGAAATTCGCCCAAAACAAACCCATTATACGATGTTGCCGGGGAATTCATTCTGAGATACTTTCGATAAAGACAATTAGCCCATCCTAATACTGACATTTTTCAATGATACCACATCCAAATAGTCAAGTCAAATATTTCTTGCAATTGACTTATAAATCCGGTATCCTTTGTCTTTACCCATTTCCCTGACGGCCTCCTGGCCGAATAGCGTTTCCAGTTTGGCCCTGGCGCTGGGTGCGCCCTGCTTGTTCTGGATGACGATCCAAAATGCGCCGCCCGGCACCAGATGCGCAGCCGCTTCTTCAAACAACCGATATACGACCGTTTTGCCGGCACGAATTGGCGGATTGGTCACAATCACATCGTATTTTTGGTCGCCGATGCCCGCCAATCCGTCACTTTGCAGGATGCGCACATTCCGGATGCCATTGGCTTCGGCATTCCATTGCGCCAGTTCGACTGCTCTTTCATTGATGTCGATCATGTCAACATGACCGGCGGGCGCCAGCCGCGCTGCCACCAGTCCGATCGGACCGTACCCGCATCCGATATCCAGCACGCGCGAACCGTCGGGAATTTCCATCCGTTCGATCAACACCCTGCTGCCGTAATCAACGCTTCCCCTGGAGAATACGCCTGCGTCGCAGGTCAGGAGCAGCCGAATGCCGCGCAAATTCGCTTCAAACGTTTGACGGTTGCTGGCCGCTGCCGGTTTTGGCGAATAATAATGTTCGTTCAAGCGGCAACTCCCCCTTTTTGCGCCGCAATTCCATTTTCCCCTTAATGCGTGCAAACAAACCCCTTGAAGATCACTTCAAGGGGTTTGTTTTCGGAGTCGGTCTCAGATTACTTGATTTCGACTTTCGCGCCAGCTTCTTCGAGTTTTGCCTTGATGGACTCGGCTTCTTCTTTGGAAGCTTTTTCCTTGATCGGCTTCGGAGCGTTGTCAACAAGCTCTTTTGCTTCTTTCAGGCCCAGGCCTGTAACTTCGCGAACCGCTTTGATGACGTTGATCTTCGAAGCGCCGGCGTCTGCCAGGATCACGTCGAATTCCGTTTGTTCTGCTGCGGCTTCGGCAGCTGCACCGCCGCCTGCAACTACGGCAACCGGAGCGGCAGCCGTTACGCCAAACTCTTCTTCGATTGCTTTGACCAGATCGTTCAGTTCAAGCACAGTCATCGACTTGATGGCTTCCAAAATTTGCTCTTTGCTCATTTGTGAATCCTCCATTATGGATAATTTGGATCAGGCGAAATGCCAATTGCATTTTTTCCTTATGCGGAAGCTCCGGCTTCGTTCTTTTCTGCGACAGCCTTGACCGCCAGCGCCACGTTGCGGATCGGCGCCTGCAAAACGCTAAGCAGCATCGACAGCAAACCTTCGCGGGACGGCAGGTTCGCCAGCGCCTGGATTTGCGCGACATCGACGACGCGTCCTTCCACGACACCGCCCTTGATTTTCAAAGCTTCGTTCTTCTTGGCAAATTCGTTCAGGATTTTTGCAGGTGCCACTGCGTCTTTGCCAAAAGCGACGGCAGTCGGACCGGTCAGCACCGCGTTCAGTTCGCCCAGTTCAACACTGGTGGCGGCGCGGCTGACCAGGGAGTTTTTCAAAACTTGAAATTCAACGCCGGCCTCCCGGAGCTGTTTGCGCAATTCGGTCACCTGCGCCACGTTCAGGCCGCGGTAGTCCGCGATGACGGTCGTTGCGCTTTCTTTCAGCTTTGCAGCAATTTCTTCAACCGCTTGCTGCTTGGCCGCGATGATTTTCGCATTTGCCATGTTGTACACCTCCTGGTTTCTTGATTACCGCAAGGACATGAAGAATGCCCCCGCAGACGCTGCAGGGGCATGTTCGAATGATCCGGAAACCCGCGCATGCGCACGGAGGTATCCGGTTCGATTGTATCTACACGCCTCGGCAGGAAATTAAGCGTCTTGCGCCATCGCGATCCGGTGAAAGCCGGATGCCGGGCACAATTCGCACCTACGGTCTACGGTCGTTTTATTCGATTGTTGAATCAACCAAGCCATCTTACCATGGCCTTTGACCGAAGTCAACCAAATGATTAGCGGAAGTTCGATACGTCCAGTCGAACACCCGGGCCCATCGTCGAAGAAATCGAGATGTTTTTCAGGTAAATGCCTTTGGCTGCGGCCGGTTTCGCACGGTTCAACGCATCGATCAGCGCTTTCAGGTTCTCGTTGAGCTTTTGGCTGTCGAACGAGACTTTGCCGATCGGGGCATGGATTTGGCCTGCTTTGTCGAGACGATACTCGATTTTGCCGGCTTTGATTTCCTGTACCGCCTTGCCTACATCGAACGTAACCGTACCGGCTTTCGGGTTCGGCATCAAGCCTTTGCCCCCGAGGATACGACCCAGTTTGCCCACTTCGCTCATCATATCGGGCGTTGCGACGCAAACGTCAAATTCGAACCAGCCTTGCTGGATCTTGTTGATCAGATCCTGATCGCCGACATAATCCGCGCCGGCGGCTTCTGCTTCTTTCGCCTTGTCACCCTTGGCGAATACCAGTACGCGCTTCGTTTTGCCTGTGCCATGCGGCAACACGACAACGCCGCGCACGTTTTGGTCTTGCTTTCTCGGATCTACGCCGAGACGAACGGCAACTTCGACGGTTTCGTCGAATTTTGCCGATGCCGCTTTCTTGACGATTTCGATCGCTTCGAGCGAATCATAGGCTGCGTCGCGATCTACCAATTTGGCGGCGTCTGCATATTTTTTGCCATGTTTGGCCACGTTGTTCTCCTCCTTGCGTGGTGATAACGGAAGTTCCTCCCACAAGCGCGACGAAGGTCGCGCGGACGGTGAAAGTCGGGATAACGACTACACCACTAGCAAGCATGCCGATGTTTCGGCAACCTTGCGATAAACGCAACGCGTGTTGCGCGGACGGCGAGTTCCACTCGCCTGCTGCGGCATCAGTCAACGATCGCAACACCCATGCTGCGAGCCGTACCTTCGATCATCCGCATTGCCGCTTCGACCGAAGCCGCGTTGAGATCCTGCATTTTTTTCTCGGCAATCTCGCGAACTTTGTCACGTTTGACGGTTGCAACCTTTTTCTTGTTCGGCTCGCCGGAACCTTTCTCGATACCAGCTGCCACACGCAGCAACACGGCTGCCGGCGGCGTTTTCGTCTCGAACGTGAACGAGCGGTCTTCAAATACGGAAATGACAACCGGAATGATCAGACCAGCCTGATCTGCCGTGCGGGCGTTGAATTCTTTGCAGAACGCCATGATGTTGACGCCTGCCTGACCGAGTGCAGGACCGATCGGCGGTGCCGGGTTGGCTTTCCCTGCAGGCACTTGCAATTTGACCAGCTTGATGACTTTCTTTGCCATGATGCACACCTCCTTGCCCCATGATGCGGTTCAACGGGACTCATCGTCCCTCCCGCTCTTGCGCGGAAACTATATTTTTTCCACTTGAGTAAAATCCAACTCAACTGGCGTTTCCCTGCCGAACATGTTGACATGAACCTTCAGCTTCATCTTGTCGGGCAAGATCTCTTCGACCGAGCCGACAAAATTGGCGAAAGGTCCCACTTTGACGCGGACGTTCTCCTTGAGTTCGAATTCGATGGCCGGCTTCGGTTCCTCAATGCCCATGTGCAGCAAAATCTGCTCCACCTCTTCGGGCAAAAGCGGCGTCGGCTTCGAACCCGATCCCGTCGATCCGACAAACCCCGTAACACCGGGCGTATTGCGAACGACATACCAGGAATCGTCCGTCTGGATCATTTCGACAAGCACATAACCGGGATATACTTTGCGCATCACCGATTTTTTCTTGCCGTCCTTGTTGACGATCTCTTCTTCCATGGGAACGAGCACGCGAAAAATTTTGTCCTGCATGCCCATGGACTCCACGCGCTTCTCCAGGTTGGTTTTCACCTTGTTTTCATAACCGGAGTACGTGTGAACGACGTACCATCTTTTTTCCATAGGAAAATCCACCTTTGGCTCCCGTTAAATGACGAGATCGACGAGCTGTGAAATTCCGATATCGAGCACCCAGAAATAAATCGTTACGAGCAACACAGTCACCAGAACGACAACGGTGTAGCTGACCAATTCTTTCCGGTTCGGCCAACGGACTTTTTTCAGTTCGTTCCAACTTTCGCCGAAAAACGAAAAAAAGGACCCAAAGCTTTGTTTCATTTTGGCCAGGAAAGTCATGTCCAAATGCCTCCTAAGTCCTAACGCGTCTCGCGATGAGGAGTGTGTTCATTGCAATGTCTGCAATACTTTTTCAACTCCATGCGTTCGGAGTGCGTCCGCTTGTTCTTCGTCGAAGTGTAGTTGCGTTGTTTGCAGTTCGTGCAAGCAAGCGTGATGATGACCCGCATCCCTTCCACCTCCCGGAATGAACTCTCATAAAAAAGAATCGTTCGGCGGCACAACGGTCCCGGATCGGGCCCCGTTCTGCGCGACCAAGTCCGTCAATGCAACGAAACCTGGCGTTTCGCCGATGATTCCGGGCCTGCGCATATCATGCCACCATAAAGGGTACTAAAATAATTTAGCACAGGGCACCAAGCATGTCAATGAATAAGTATGAGAAGGCCTTTTGCAGGCCGCGGGATGGGCAACTCCGCATGGAACCTTTTACCAGTCTTCCATTTTTCCGTCGTATTTAACCCGTCCCGTTGACAAATTAAAAAGCAGCTCGTATAGCGGCTGCCGATTCAACCCGATATCGTGGATCAACTGACCAGGTTTCGCACTTCCAGATACTTTTCCAGCTTGCGCTTGACCCGTTGCAGCGCATTGTCGATCGATTTCACATGCCGGTCCAGATCCACGGCGATTTCCTGGTAGGAACGTCCGTCCAGATACAGCATCAGCACCTTGCGCTCCAGGTCGCTGAGGATTTCCGACATCTTGTCTTCCAGACCGAAAAACTCTTCCTGGTTGATGATCAATTCCTCCGGATCGCAAACGCGCGAACCGCAGATGACATCCAGCAGCGTGCGATCCGATTCCTCGTCGTAAATGGGCTTGTCCAGCGATACGTAGGAGTTCAGCGGAATATGCTTCTGGCGTGTTGCGGTCTTGATCGCGGTGATGATCTGGCGGGTGATGCACAGTTCGGCAAACGCCTTGAACGATGCGAGCTTGTCCCCCTTGAAGTCCCGGATGGACTTGTACAGCCCGATCATGCCTTCCTGGACGATATCTTCCCGCTCCGCTCCGATCAGAAAATACGAGCGTGCCTTCGCACGGACGAAATTGCGGTACTTGTTGATCAAGTATTCCAGCGCTTCGCTATCGCCTGAACGGACCGATTCCACGATATCTTCGTCGGTCTTGAAGTCATATTCGCGTATTGCCAGGTTCTCCAAGTCGACGCTCACGTAACCATCCCTCCGGCTTGCTGTCCTGCTGGAACCTCTTACTACCAAACTAATACCAATCATACTTGAAGAAACCAGTAGCGTCAATGGATTTACCGCGATTGCCATGCATGTCGCCCAGGAAAATTTCCATCATTCCCCATCTGGCGAGTCCTTTTCCTCGATTCCCCTGCGCAACCGTTCCAATTTCCGGTGAATTTCTTCACTCATCACATGGTCCAGCGGATTGCGCTTGGGTACCGCATCCGGCCGGATCGACTGTTCGATGCTGCGGCGGCTCTGGTCCACTTCCAACTTCAGTTCCCTGGCGGAAATCCGCATGGCGCCCCGTCCGAAGGTCACATGCTGTTCCGTCATGTCCGATGTCGCCACATAGAGGTGGCGGCGCACCGACGACCATTCTCCGACGAGCCTTTCGATGCATTCATCGGCCGTCTCCCTTTCGCGCGTAAAAACGACCTGCAATTTGTTTTGCCGAAAAGTCGATCCCAGCCCCGGTACGCGAAACGCATCAAACACGACAATGATCGTCAGGCCGGCAAAACTCTGGTAATCAGCTAGCATATCCAATAGCCGGTCCCGCGCGTCTTCCAGGTTGTCCCGCTTCAGTGCCGCCAGTTCCGGCCAGGCGCCGATCATGTTGTACCCGTCCACAAACAGCACATCTTCACGACGGAGCATGCCCGCTACCGCCATCTCCGCGCGCTGCCGTCCCGGCTGCCGCGTTAGTGCGCTGCCGGAGCGCTTCGTACAGAATGACGCCCGCCGCCACCGAAGCGTTCAGCGAATTGATCCGGCCCAGCATCGGCAACGAAATGAGGAAATCGCAGCTTTCGCGCACCAGACGGGACAACCCGCGCCCTTCATTTCCGATCACGATGGCAAGCGGTCCGGTCAGGTTCGCCCTGTACACTACGGTTTCCGCTTCCCCCGCAGCACCCGCGATCCAGATGCCCGCTTCCTTCAGTTTGCCGATCGTCTGCACCAGGTTGGCCACCCTGGCAACCGGGACGTATTCCACGGCACCCGCCGACGTTTTGGCCACCGCCGCGGTCAGGCCCACGCTCCGGCGCCTGGGGACGATCACCCCGTGGACACCGGTGCAATCCGCCGTCCGCAGGACGGAACCCAGATTGTGCGGGTCTTCCACTTCATCCAGCAAAACAAGCAGCGGCGCTTCTCCCTTGGCCGCAGCCCGGGCGAGCAAATCGTCCACTTCCGCATAGGAAACCGCAGCCGCCTGGGCGACCACGCCTTGATGCGGCACACCCGGCACGAGCTGGTCCAGCTTCCGCCTGTCCGCCTGTTGCACCACGACGCCACGCGCCCTGGCCTCTTCCAGTATCGCCGCCACCTGATGGCGCTGCACCTGTTCGGCCAGCCAGATTTTGTTCAGGGACCGTCCGGCCCGGAGCGCTTCCAGCACCGGATGCCTGCCGGCAATCCACGATTCTTCGCCATCATGCCATTCGGCTTCGCCGCGATTGCGTTTGTTCATGGTTCAACGTCCTTTGTCGAAAGATTCGAATCGATCGTCTCGTTGCAAAAGGCAACCGCCATCAGTTGCTCCAGTCTCTCCTGCTGTCCCCGGAAATAGAGAAGACCCACCAGGCATTCCAGCGCGGTCGCCAGCCGGTACTCGAGCGGATCGGCATTGCGCGGCGGCTGTCCGGACTTGGCATTGCGGCCCCGGCGGACGATTTCGGCTTCTTCTTCCGTCAGCAATGGCATCCACCGCTGCAGCAACCGGGCCTGGGCGCCTGCCGATACATAACGGGTCGCGGCGCGGTGCAATTGGTGCGGTTTGCGGGCATGTTGCGAGATCAGCCATTGCCGGACATAGACTTCAAAAACGGCATCGCCAACATAAGCGAGCACCACGGGCGACAACTGGTCGATCGTCACATCCCGGGGCACGACCGGCGCGATGACCGGACCAGTCGGCATCCGCCCCGGTGCGGCAGCAGCCGCCTGCATATCGTCGGCAGTCGGATGTTGCTCCGTCATTTGCGTCTCCAGCGAACGCCCTGCGGCGTATCTTCCAGCATGATGCCCTGCTTGGCGAGCTGGTCGCGTATTTCGTCGGCACGCGCATAATTCCGGTTGCGGCGCGCTTCCGTCCGCTCGGCGATCAGCGCGTCGATTTCTTCATCCAGGAGGCTCGCTTCCGGCGGCAGCAATCCGAGCACACCATCCATTTCGGCAAACAGCCGCAGCATTTCCCGCAACACCTGTTCGCGTGCTACGGGCTGCTGCAGATAGGTGTTGGCTTCGGATACGGCCTTGAACCATACCGTGATGGCATCCGGCGTTCCGAAATCATCGTTCATGTGATCGGCAAACTCCTGCCGCAACTGCGCCAGCCGTCCGAGAATGGCGATGTCTTCGGCGGTCGGCGCAAGCGGAATTTCCGTTTGCACGGCTTTGAGCCGGTGCTGGAGATTGTCCCGGCAGATCGCGATGCGTTCCACGCTTTTTTCCGCCTGGCGCACCGTTTCCTCGCTGAAATTGAGCGGGCTGCGATAATGGGCGGCCAGCATCAGATACCGGACCGCCTGGGCATTCGTCTTTTTCAGGATTTCCCGGACGTTGACGACGTTCCCCAGCGATTTGGACATTTTTTCGTTGTCGATGTTCACGAAACCGTTATGCATCCAATAACGGGCAAGCGGCTTGCCGGTCAGCGATTCCGATTGGGCGATTTCGCATTCATGATGGGGAAACTGCAAATCCTGCCCGCCGCCGTGGATGTCCAGCGTGGTCCCCGCATAGCGCAGCGCCATGGCGGAACATTCGATGTGCCAGCCGGGGCGCCCTTCCCCCCACGGACTGGGCCAATGGATCTCGCCGGGTTTTGCGGCTTTCCACAGCACGAAATCTTGCGGATTTTCCTTCCGGGGGTCCACTTCCACACGGATGCCGTATTGCAATTCATCCAGATTTTTGTGCGACAGTTTACCGTATTCGGGAAAACGGTTCGTCCGGAAAAAGACGTCTCCCCCGTTTTCGTACGCCAGGCCCTTGTCAACCAGTTCCGAGATGAAATTGACGATGTCGTCCATCGTCTCCGTAACCCGGGGCGACACCGACGGCGCACGCGCCCCCAGCGCCTCGCGGTCTTCGATATAGGCGGCGATGAACCGTTCGGACACCTCCGGCACTGTCAAGCCCAGTTGCTCGGCCTTGCGGATGATTTTGTCATCCACGTCGGTGAAATTGACGATAAAATTGACCTGGTATCCCACATATTCCAAATACCGCCTGACCACATCAAAAAAGATGAGCGGGCGCGCATTACCGATATGGATGTAATCGTAAACCGTCGGGCCGCAAACATACATATTCACTTTGCCCGGCTCCAGTGGAACGAAAGGCTCCGATTTCCGGGTCAAGCTGTTGTAAATCCGTAACGTCACAAATCGCAGCTCCTTTTATTTTTCATAAGGTGAAAAGCCGGCCGGCACGCCATTGTCCGATGCGCGGGCGGCGGCGTGTTCCTTTTTCAGCTGCTCCAGCTCCGCCTTGAGCTCGTTGATTTCCTTCTGCATCTGCCGGAACGTGTCGACGATGGGATCAGGAAGATTGGCATGATCCAGCCGATCTTCGATCCGTCTGCCGTTGCGCTTGACAATGCGTCCCGGTATGCCCACGACAGTGCTGTTCGGCGGAACTTCTCGCAGCACGACCGAGTTGGCGCCAATATTGACATTGTCGCCCACCTTGAACGAACCGAGCACTTTGGCCCCGGAAGCGATGACGACACGGTTGCCGATGGTCGGGTGGCGCTTGCCCTTCTCCTTGCCCGTGCCGCCCAGCGTTACCCCCTGGTAAATCACCACTTCATCGCCAATTTCGCACGTTTCCCCGATGACAACGCCCATTCCATGGTCGATGAACAGCTTCCGGCCGATCTTGGCGCCCGGATGGATTTCGATGCCGGTAAAAAACCGGCTGACTTGCGAAATGATCCGCGCAACCGTAAACCATCGATGCCGGAAGAAGAAGTGGGCGATGCGGTGCGCCCAGATCGCATGCAGTCCGGCGTAGGTGAAGATGACTTCCAGACGGCTTCTTGCCGCGGGGTCGTTCTCCATCACCGCATCGATATCAGATTGGATTGTACGCCAGATTCCCATGACATCCTCCCGCTTTTCCCGTCTATTTTTGTCACCGTTGCGCCATGCCGAAAAGGTTTGCCTGCCAACGCATCGACCTTGTTGCTCCCGTTTTTGCCGATGCAAAAAACACGTCCCCGGCAGCATCCCATGCTGCAGAGACGTGTCATCCGATACGCGGTCCCACTCTGCTTGAGTCCCTGCCTGCGGCCTACCGCTCGACAAGGCTCCACTCTCGGTCGGTAACGGAACCACCCGGCACCGCCTAACGAAGTGCCGACTCCTTCGGCAATCGCTCGGCGGCACAGCTCCCAGGCGCATTTCCGACTGGCGGGAATGAGGCGGATTCCAGCCGCGGCCGCCCTCTCTGGCCATTCCGGTCCCAATCGTACTCTCCTGTTCAACGCTCGTTGCTCCTATATATTCCACAGTATAGTCTAAACTGCACCCTGTGGCAAGGCTTGCGACCGCGCCTTCCGTCGTTGCGGACACGCGGATTCTACACGTTTCTGCCGCCTGCCTGCCCCCTTGATTCCAGCGCGCTGTCCAACCGGCTCAACACCCGGCTGCGGCCGAGCAGACGCACCGTTTCGTTCAGATCCGGCCCATGCACCTGGCCAGTCAAGGCCACGCGTATCGGCATGAACAGCCCTTTGCCCTTGACGCCCGTTTCGGCCTGGACAGATTTGATAACCGCCTTGATGCTGTCAACCGTAAACGAAGCGTCATCCAGCGCCGCCGCCCCTTTCCGGAATGCGGACAGCACGCCGGGCGCCGTCTCTTCTGCCAGCACCGCGCGGGCTTCATCGTCTTCCGGTTCCACCGTTTCGCGGAAAAACAACTCCGAGAGCGGCACGATATCGGATGCGCAAGTCATCTTTTCCTGGTATAGCGCCACCAGCTCGCCTGCCCACACCCGCAACCGGTCGTCCAATTGTGCGGGCAGGCGGCCCGCCCGCTGCAACTGCGGGATGCAAAGCGCCGCAATACGTGCCGGATCGGCTTTTTTGAAATAATGGTTGTTCATCCAGGCCAGCTTTTTCTGGTCAAAGATCGAACCGGCCTTGTTGACGCGATCAAATGAAAACCTGGCAATGATTTCTTCCTTCGTGAAAATTTCTTCCTCCGTACCCGGCGACCAGCCGAGCAGGGCCAAAAAGTTCAGCATCGCTTCTTCCAGGTAGCCGAGATCCCGGTATTGAGAGATAAATTGCAGAATCGATTCGTCGCGTTTGGACAGTTTTTTGCCCTCTTCGTTCAAAATCAGGTTGAAATGTGCAAACGCCGGCACCTCCCAGCCGAACGCCCGATAGATCAAAATTTGGCGCGGCGTATTGGAAATGTGCTCTTCCCCGCGTGTGACATGCGTAATCTGCATCAGGTGGTCATCGATGACAACCGCCAGATTGTATGTGGGCATGCCGTTCGATTTGACGATGACAAAATCGTTGCCATCCGACTCGAACGTGATTTCGCCGCGAACCAGATCGTGAAAAGTCAGCGTCTGGCCTGCCTCCACCCGCAGCCGGATCGTCCTTGCGCGCCCCTCCGCTTCGAACGCGGCCCGCTCTTCCGGCGTCAGGTGCCTGCAGCGTCCCGAATATTTGGGCGTTTGTCCGGCGGCGGTTTGCGCTTCGCGTTCCCGCTCCAGTTCCTCCTCGGTGCAGTAGCACGGATACGCTTTGCCTTCTTCCAGCAATCTGTCGATATGCGCGCGGTAGATGTCCAGCCGGTCCGTACAACGATACGGGCCGAACGGGCCGCCGACGTCCTCGCCTTCGTCCCACTCGATGCCCAGCCAACGCAGGCCGTTGTAGAATTCTTCCGCTGCACCGGCTACGTTGCGGTCGAGGTCGGTGTCCTCGATGCGCAGGATAAACTTGCCGCCCTGCTGCCGGGCGAACAAATACGTAAACAGCGCAGTGCGGGCGCCGCCGATATGCAGATGCCCCGTCGGGCTCGGCGCATAGCGTACACGAACTTGCGAACTCATGTGACAACCCCTCATTTCCTCAATCAGAATCGATTCCACATCGCATGTATCATGCAGATGATTATGCCTGCTGGCGAACCAGGCACACCACCGCTTGCGCGGCAATGCCTTCCCCGCGGCCCGCAAAGCCCAGCCGCTCAGTCGTCGTGGCCTTAACGTTGACCCTGGAAACATCCGTCTCCAGCGCTTCGGCGATCCGTTCGATCATTTTCGGAATATGCGGCGCCATCTTGGGCGCCTGCGCAATGATCGTCGCATCCGCGTTTCCGAGCACATAACCCCGCTCTTTTGCCAACTGCCAAACCCGCTTCAGCAAAACGAAACTGTCGGCATCCTTGTAGGCAGGGTCCGTATCGGGAAAATGCCTTCCGATGTCGCCCAACCCCAGTGCCCCCAGCACCGCATCGCTGATGGCATGGAGCAGCACGTCCGCATCGGAGTGTCCCAGCAACCCCATGTCATGCGGAATATGTACGCCGCCAATGACACATTTCCGGCCTTCCGCCAGCTGATGGACGTCAAAGCCTTGTCCAACCCGTATCATCGCTTGTCCGCCTCCTTCCCTCTTTGCTGTACAATCAGCTCTGCAAAGAGCAAATCTTCCGGTGTCGTGATTTTCAGGTTCGAATCATGACCGGGGACAGCCGCGACTTTGCGTCCCAGCCGTTCGAACAGCATGGCATCGTCGGTGGCCGCCACGCCCGCTTCCTTCGCCAGCCGGTGCGCCTCAAGCAACGCCAGCCGGCCAAACGCCTGCGGCGTCTGGACCGCCAGCAGGCTCGACCGGTCCGGCGTCGATACGATCATGCCGTCTTGGGCGACTTTGATCGTATCTTTGACGGGCACGGCCAATGCAGCCGCGCCATGCGTTTCCGCCGCCCGGCATACCGCTTCGATCTGCGCGGGCTGCACCAGCGGCCGGGCTGCATCATGGACGAGCACCCCTTCGGTCGGCAGCGCAACCAGCCCCGCCTCCACGCTGTCCTGCCGCTCCGCACCCCCGGCCACGACGCTGGCGACCTTGGCCAGACGCGCATCGCGAACCAGTTGTTCCACCCAGACCACCTCCGGTGCGGCTGCCACCACAACGACCGTCTCCACGAACCGGCAGCGTTCAAATGCATCCAGCGTATGCAATAGTATCGGCTTGCCCGCCAGCGGCAAAAACACCTTGTTTTCGGCCGCGCCCATCCGTTTGCCGCGCCCGGCAGCCACCACGACGGCTCCCCATCTCATTGTCGCACGCCTGCTCCTTCATCGGGAAAATGCGAAAGCGGGACCATAGCGCGGGTCCCGCCCTTATTTTGATATCATACCTGTTCAGAGCGCTTTTTCCAATAGTTTCGGCTTGGCGAAAATCATTCTTCCGGCTGAAGTCTGCAATACGCTCGTGACGAGCACTTCCATCGTTGTGCCGATAAAGTCGCGTCCCCCTTCGACGACGATCATCGTGCCGTCATCCAGATAGGCAACGCCCTGGCCGTGTTCCTTGCCGTCCTTGATGACCTGGACGACAATTTCTTCTCCCGGCAGCACGACCGGCTTGACCGCATTGGCCAAATCATTGATGTTGAGCACCGAGACCCCCTGCAGTTCGCATACCTTGTTCAGGTTGAAATCGTTGGTGATCACCTTGGCCCGCATCGATTTCGCCAGCTTGACCAGCTTGCTGTCGACTTCCCCGGGTTCGTCAATGGCCTCTTCATAGATCAATACCTTGACATTCAGCTCCTTCTGGATTTTGTTCAGGATGTCCAGCCCCCGGCGACCCCGGTTTCGTTTCAGCAAATCGGACGAATCGGCAATATGCTGAAGTTCCTCGAGCACAAATTCAGGAATGACCAGCGTACCTTCTATAAATCCCGTTTCGCAAATGTCCGCAATACGTCCATCGATGATGACGCTCGTATCCAAAATTTTGTGATCTTCTCCGCGGGATGCGTCCCCTTTGGCTGCGGGCAAAATGCTGCGCCGGCTGCGCAGCCATTCGCCGACTTCCTCTTTTTTGCGAATCGCAATGTTCATGCCGGCATAAGCCAGCACCATCGCTGCCACAGCGGCGATCAACGGTCCGACGCGCGGAATTTCCGATACGAACGGATACAGCAACAGCGCAAACACCGCACCCAGGGCCAAACCGCCTGCGGCCGGCAGCAGTTCCGATACCGGCATCCCGGCAGCGCGATCGATGCCCAGTTGCAGCGAACGCATGAGCGGCCCCGCCAGCACCGTCGCCGCCAACCAACCCGCCATGGCGCCGAGCAATAGGCCAAACGTGCTTCCAATGCCCGCATACGAAGCACCCCCGAACAGCGGGTTCATCCATGCCGCTCCTTCGGCATATCGCCAAGCCGTCAACTCTTGTCCGGCCAATGCACCCAAAATGAGACCTACTGCCTGAATCATTCTTTTCAACATGCGCTACCGTCACTCCCTTGCGAATACTGGAAATTGCTTGCCTTACTAGTATGTTCCAATTTCTGCAAGGTTAATCTGTGAAATACAACCGAATATTCCGCAATGGATGACGGGAATTTTTTTGTAAATTTCGAATGATTGCTCTATAATGGGGAGGAATAGAAAACAGTGGCCGAGGTGAACCTGGATGAGCGCACCCACGTTGCAAGAATTTCAGCAGCTCGTGTCGGAACTTCTGCTTCGCCATCGCAGCTTGCTTGATGTTGTGACGAAATTCAGCCAGACAGGCGCATCGGTTAACAGGGCGGTAGCCAAATCCGTCACCGAGTGCGGTTGTATCGAATTGCGGGCACACCAGCAGGGTTTTTCCGAAGATTTGCCTTTTGACCAGGCGTTGCGCCTGTCCAAATCCCATATGCACGGTGAACTGTGCGAAAATTGCAGGGACACGATCCGCACGGAAATGGGCAAAAATCTGTTTTACCTTGCCGCCATGTGCAATCTGCTGGACATTCGGCTGGAGGAAGTCGTGGCCAAGGAAGCGGAGAAATGTTCAACGCTCGGTTTGTTCAATCTGACCTGAATAATCCGTACCTGACAAAAACGCCCCGAACGGCAAGGACAGGATCCCTGTCCGGCCGTTCGGGGCGTTTGGGTTCGGAGCGTTTGGCTGTGTGTGCGATTTCACTTTCATGCGATTGTGCATTGTCTTTCGGCATCTCGTCCATCGTCCGCGATCTGTTGCCGTCATGCACTATGCTTATGCCGTTCCTGCGCTTGGCCTGCATGTTTGCGCCGTCTGCCCGCGAACAGATGCTCAACGTTTTTTTTTAATCCCCACAAGGCGTACAGCAACAGCAGCGCCAAAATCAATTTCGGAATTACCTGCTGGAACAGGTAGGCAAATACGGCCGCGCCGATGGCAACGACGGGGATTGCCCATTTCGCGGCACGAGGCAGTCCCAGTTTTTTGAAATTGGGATATTTCATGTTGCTGATCATCAGGAATGACAGCACCAATGAACTGATCAACAGCAGGGATACGTGGAGTTCACCATGGAACAGCGCCAATGTCGCCAGCACACCGCCGGCAGCCGGAATCGGCAAGCCGATGAAATAACCCGGCGTCCCTTCGATGACGTTGAACCGGGCCAGCCGAAGCGCTCCGCATATCGGAAAGATGGCCGTGGCTATCCAGGCGATGGCCGGCGGCGTCACTTCCAGGTAGGCGGCTTGGTACATGATGAAGGCGGGAGCGACACCAAACGAAATGACATCCGAAAGTGAATCCAGTTCCTTGCCGAAATCACTCGTTACCTTGAGTGCCCGGGCCACCCTGCCATCAAGGCCGTCAAGCAGCATGGCGATGATCACAAGCAGCGCCGCGCTATTCGCTTCGCCATGGAATGCCAGGATGATGCTCATAATGCCGAGAACCAGATTGCCGATTGTAAACATATTCGGTATGGATTTCGCGATCATCTGCTCCACCTCGGTTTATTCGATCCAATCCCCCGGCTTTCAGGAAAACCAACCTTCATATTAACCGCCTTACAAAGGTCTGTCAACAAACGTCTGTTTTTGGATTCGTTTCAAGCCTTTCAGGATCGCTTTGGCCCTGGCCTCCCCGATGCCGTCGACTTCGTCCAGTTCTTCGACGGTTGAAGCCATGATCCGCGGCAATGAGCCAAACCGCTTGACGACATTGTGGATGATGACGCCCGGCAGCCGGGGAATCATGCTCAGCACCCGGTAACCGCGCGGATGCAGTCCTTCTTCGGAAATGGAACTGACCGAGGTATAGCCCAGGTGCCGGATCAGACAGGCGGTGTCCAGCAATTCCTCCGAAGAAAGATTTTTCAAGGCCTGCTGGATTTCCCGTATTTTATCATCCCCTGTTTCTTTGGCATAATCCTTGATCAGAAGCCGCGCCTGTTCATCCACCGATCCGGCCAGCTCTTCCATTTGCAGGCGGATGAGTCTGCCCTCGTTGCCAAGCTCCAGCACATAACGATGGATTTCGTCCCGGATGCGCAACACCATCTCCGCTCTTTGCAGCACATTCGCCACTTCCTGCATCGTCACCGGCGCTTCAAACTCCAGGGCGGACAAATCCGCCAGCGCTTGCGTGAATACCGACCGATACCGCTCCAGCGTCTGGACCGCCTGGTTGGCCTTGGCCAGAATGGCGCCGACATCTTTGAGCGCATACCGCAATTGTCCCTGGTACAGCGTTATCACATTCCGCCGCTGGGAAATGGAAATGACCAGCTTGCCCGTCTGTCTGGCCACTCTTTCGGCGGTGCGATGCCGGATGCCGGTTTCGCCGGAAACGATGCTGGAATCGGGAATGAGCTGCGTGTTGGCATACAAAATCCGTTTCGCATCGTCACTCAAAATGATGGCGCCGTCCATCTTGGCCAGTTCGTACAAATAACTGGGACTGAAATCGCAATTGATCGCAAACCCGCCATCCACCACTGCCATCACTTCCGGACTGCATCCGACAACGATCAGTCCTCCCGTTTTAGCGCGCAATACGTTCTCCATGCCTTCCCGGATGGGTGTACCCGGGGCAACCATGGCCAGCAGTTGCTCTATTGTTCCGTTCCGGAATTCCTTTTCTTTAGCATCCTTCATGCCGAGGCTTTCACCCCTGTCCCAAAGCCGCCCTCAACGCTTCTTCCACCGTCCGTACCCCGACAATTTTCATGCCTGCAGGCGCCTGCCACCCTTTCATGCTCTGCGCTGGCATGATCACGCGCTTGAATCCGAGCTTGTGCGCTTCCCTGACGCGCTGCTCCGCCCGGGAGACCGCGCGCACTTCACCCGTCAGACCCACCTCGCCAAAGATGACGTCATCAGGCCGTGTCGGCAAATCCTTGAAGCTGGATGCGAGGCTGATTGCCGCGGCCAGATCGGCAGCCGGTTCATCCAGCCTCACGCCTCCGGCAACATTGACGTAAGCGTCCTGATTTTGCATAAACAAGCCGAGCCGCTTCTCCAATACGGCAATGACCAGCGATACGCGGTGGTGGTCAATGCCGCTTGCCATGCGGCGCGGCGAAGGAAAATGCGTCGGAGACACAAGCGCCTGCAATTCCACAAGCACAGGCCGGGTACCTTCCATGCTGGCCACGACGGTGGACCCGGCAACCCCGAGCGGCCGTTCGGACAAAAACAGTTCGGAAGGGTTGGCGACTTCGGTCAATCCTTGTTCCGACATATCGAAAATGCCGATTTCATTGGTGGAGCCAAACCGGTTTTTTACCGCCCGGAGCACCCTGTACGTATGATGCCGCTCTCCTTCGAAATAGAGCACGCAATCCACCATATGCTCGAGCAGCCGTGGCCCCGCGATCGCGCCTTCCTTGGTCACATGACCGACCAACACGGTGGCGACACCGTTGCCCTTGGATATCCGCATGCATTGCGCCGTACATTCGCGAACCTGGGCCACACTGCCCGGCGAAGAAGGAATATCCGGGCGATAGACGGTCTGGATCGAATCGATGACCAGAAAATCGGGGCGGGTATCCCCCACCGCTTCCTCAATGTAATCCAGATTGGTTTCGCAAAGCACCATCAACCGGTCGGAAAGAGCACCCAGCCGATCTGCACGCAATTTGATCTGCCGCACGGATTCTTCGCCCGAAACGTACAGCACTTTCAGTCCCCGGGCAGCCAGCTGGCTGGCCGTTTGCAGCAGCAGCGTCGATTTTCCGATACCCGGATCTCCGCCCAGCAAGAGCAAAGAGCCCGGCACCAATCCTCCGCCCAGCACGCGGTCCAGCTCCGCCATCCCCGTTCCGGTCCGGGCTTCGCGCCCGCTATCTATGTCTATGATGGAGCACACCTTTTCTTTCGTCTTCCGGGCTTCGCTGCGGCCAACCGGCGCCCGGACTACCGTTTCCGTTTCCTCGACCATTGTGTTCCAGGCGCCGCAGCCCGGGCATTTGCCCATCCATTTCGGGGATTCGGTGCCGCATACGGTACAGGCGAATTTCACTTTGATTTTGGCCATGGACGACAAGTGATCCTTTCTCCATTAGTCTGCACATTCTTCTTGCAGTGTAACATTGAATTACCAACACCGCCACAGCAGCCACAGCACGAGCAACAAGAACAGCAGGCCACCGGACAGGAAAGCCAGCACCAGCAAAATTTTGCCGATTACGAAAATGGCCACCACCGACACAATCGCCGCTGAAATCCAGACGAACGGGTGCCACCATCCGTACCGCTTTTTGCCGCCGAACATCGCCGCACCTCCCGGATTCGGACTCCAATCGTAGTATCAGGTTATGGCCCGATGAACGATGGCGTGTCACACGTACGGTGGAAGACGGCGTTTTTGTCCTTGCAGCACCCGCCACTGCCTCACTCGAAGCCTCAAGCAACTCATCCGCAAATGTGAACTTGCAACGAAGTTATGCGATCTATCGACCAACATGCGTAAACAAAAAAGATACAACCCCATCTGCATGACGCAGAAGGGGCTGTATCCGACAAACTGACCTATGCTCTGTATTGCGCCTTGCTGAGGGGCCAGCGCCCCTGCCCTGCCATTAGACGCGAATAGACGCGAACGCTCAGACGTTGCTGGTCACTTCATGATTGTGGCGGACGACCAGTTCACCATCTTGTTCGTCGATGACGACCACATCGCCTTTGTGAATTTTGCCCAGGAGCAGATCTTCGGACAAGCGGTCTTCGATATGCTTCTGGATCGCCCTGCGGAGCGGACGCGCGCCGTATTGCGGATCATATCCTTCTTTGGCAAGGAAGTTCATCGCCGCTTCCGTCAGTTCGAATTGCACATCCTGTTCCTTGAGGCGCTTGCGCAAATCGTCTGCCATCAAGGCGACAATGCGCGCGATATGCTGCTCTTCAAGCGGATGGAACACGATGGTCTCGTCGATCCGGTTCAAAAATTCGGGCCGGAACGAACGCTTCAATTCCGCAAGCACTTTGTCTTTCATCTGTTGGTAGTCTCGTCCGGCGTCGTTCTCGGCAGTGAATCCAAGCGTGGAATTGCGCTTGATTTGCTCTGCGCCGACGTTGGATGTCATGATGATCAGCGTGTTGCGGAAATCGACGGTGCGACCCTTGGAATCGGTCAACCGGCCGTCTTCCAGCACTTGCAGCAGCACGTTGAACACTTCCGGATGGGCTTTTTCGATCTCATCCAGCAACACAACCGAATAAGGTTTGCGGCGTACTTTTTCGGTCAGCTGGCCACCTTCGTCGTAACCGACATATCCGGGAGGCGCGCCGACCAGCCGGGAAGTGGAGTGCTTCTCCATATATTCCGACATATCGATGCGAATGACCGCATTCTCATCCCCGAACATCGCTTCCGCAAGCGCACGGGCAAGCTCGGTCTTGCCGACGCCGGTCGGTCCCAGGAAGATGAACGAACCCATCGGACGGCGCGGATCTTTCAATCCCGCACGCGAGCGGCGTACGGCGCGGGATACCGCCTTGACCGCCTCATCCTGTCCGATGACCCTGTTGTGCAGGATTTCTTCCATTTTCAACAGCCGTTGCGATTCCTCTTCGGCCAGTTTGCTGACCGGAATGCCGGTCCAGCTGGCGACGACCTGGGCGATATCTTCGGTGGTTACCTCGGAATCGGTGCGGCCCTGTTTTTCTTTCCATTGATTTTTCGTCGCTTCGAGCTCTTCACGGATTTTTTGCTCCGTATCGCGCAGGGCGGCCGCCTTCTCGAATTCCTGGCTTTGCACGGCGGAATCTTTTTCCTTGCGGATATCTTCCAGACGGGCTTCCAGCTGTTTCAGATTCGGCGGAACCGTATAGGAGCGCAGGCGGACTTTGGAGCCCGCTTCATCGATCAGATCGATCGCCTTGTCCGGCAGGAAGCGGTCCGTAATGTAGCGGTCGGACAGCTTGACGGCGGCTTCGATCGCTTCATCGGTAATTTTCACGCGATGATGCGCCTCATAGCGGTCACGCAACCCGTGCAAAATCTGAATCGCTTCTTCCGGTGTCGGCTGATCAACGGTAATCGGTTGGAAACGGCGTTCCAACGCAGCATCTTTCTCGATATATTTGCGATATTCATCCAGCGTCGTTGCGCCGATGCATTGCAGCTCGCCGCGCGCCAGCGCAGGTTTCAGGATGTTTGAGGCATCGATGGCGCCTTCGGCTCCGCCGGCTCCGATCAACGTATGCAACTCATCGATGAACAGGATGACGTTGCCGGCTTGGCGAATTTCATCCATGATCTTTTTCAGCCGGTCTTCGAACTCGCCGCGATATTTGGTGCCAGCCACGACCGAACCCATGTCAAGCGTCATGACGCGTTTGTCGCGCAACGTTTCCGGAATTTCGTTGTTGACGATTTTTTGCGCCAGCCCTTCGGCGATGGCCGTCTTGCCGACACCCGGCTCCCCGATCAATACCGGGTTGTTCTTCGTGCGGCGGGACAGCACCTGGATGACGCGCTCGATCTCCTTGGTCCGGCCGATGACAGGGTCAATGTTGCCTTCCCTTGCGCTGGCCGTCAGGTCGCGAGCCAAACCATCCAGCGTCGGCGTGCTGACATTGGCGGAAGGACCGTGATTGGATTGGATATGTTCGCTGCTACCCAACAATTGCAACACCTGCTGACGCGCTTTGTTCAGGCTGATGCCCAGGTTGTTCAGCACACGGGCGGCCACGCCTTCACCTTCGCGAATCAGGCCGAGCAGGATGTGTTCCGTACCGACGTAAGTATGTCCCAGCTTGCGCGCTTCGTCCATCGACAGCTCGATGACTTTTTTCGCTCTGGGGGTATAGGCGATGTTGGTGGGCTGTTCCTGACCGCGCCCGATGAGCGACTCCACTTCATCCTGGATTTTCTCCAGACCCAGACCCAGTCCGGTCAGCGCCTTGGCCGCAATGCTTTCCCCTTCGCGAATCAAGCCAAGCAAAATATGTTCTGTTCCAATGTTGTTGTGTCCCAAGCGAACAGCTTCTTCCTGCGCAAGCGCCAATACTTTCTGCGCCCGCTCAGTGAATCTTCCGAACATCATGAGACGACACCTCCTCCAATTAGTAAAAAGCATAAAGTAAAAGCACAAAATGTGTTATCCAATCTTTTCCAGTCTCGCCCGAATCAAATCTGCCCGCGATTTGTCACGCTGCTCCGGATTCAGCACTTCTCCGTACGTCATCTGGAGAAACCCCGGCTGGGTCGATACCATCAGCTCATTCAGCGTCCGGGCCGTTACCTGCGGCAACAACCCCAGATGAACGCCGAGCCGGACGTCCGACAGCCTTTGCGACGCTTCCTTGGAGTCCATAATCGCAGCGTGCGACAGGATGCCGAAGGAACGGCGCACCCGGTCCTCGATACGCAGCCGCGATTCCGACAGCAGCTTGGTTCTCGCCGCTCGCTCGTGTTCCACCATCTGGCGGGCGACCTGATGCAAATGTTCGATGATTTCTTCTTCAGACTGTCCCAGCGTAATCTGGTTGGATACCTGGAACAGATTGCCGGTCGCTTCGCTTCCTTCGCCATACAGGCCGCGAACCGCCAGGCCAACCTGCGTAACCGCAGACAGAATCCGGTTGATCTGTCCCGTCAGCACCAGCGCCGGCAGATGCATCATGATGGAAGCGCGGATGCCGGTACCGACATTCGTGGGACAACTGGTCAGATAGCCGCGTCTTTCATCAAACGCAAAGTTGACCTGCTCTTCGAACACATCGTCGATCAGATTGGCCGTTTCCCAGGTTTCCCTGATCTGGAAACCGGGGCGCATGCATTGAATCCGCAAATGATCTTCTTCGTTGATCATGATGCTGACATCTTCCGCCTGGCTCAGGATCACCGCCCCGAAACGCGATTCATTTGCCAGATTGGGGCTGATCAGATGTTTTTCCACCAGCACCAGCTTCTCCAGTTCGTTCAGGTCTGTCAGACGAATGATCTCGATTGGGCCGAGGCCGTTCAACCTTCCGTTTTCCGCAACGCCCAACAATTCATCCATGACAGCCTGTGATTGCGCCGGCGTAGCCAGCATCGGGAAAGGCAACCCCCGGATATTGCGTGCCAGCCGAACCCGCGTGCTCAGCACGACATCCGATTCCGGGCCGTCATCCTGCAGCCAGCGGGAGAGCGCCTGTTTGACAAAATTCCGTTTTTTCACGCCTCGTCACCCCCTCATCCATTTTGCCCGGTTACCCCGCTTCCATTTCTTTTTCCAGTTCTCTGATCTGGTCGCGAATGCGGGCAGCCGCTTCAAAATCCTCGCGTTCGATCCTGCCCTGCAATTCCCGCTTCAGCCGGTCGATTTCCCGTCTTGTCTTCACTTTTCCGCCAGCGCGTTTCGGAATTTTGCCCGCATGGATTGTGTTTCCGTGCACGCGCTTCAGGAGCGGGTCCAGACGATCCCCAAAATACTCGTAGCAGTGACTGCATCCGAAACGTCCGATTTTGCTGAACTGCGCATAGGTCATGCCGCAGGTGTCACAGCGTACAGCAGGCGAATTCATCGTTCCGGGCTGGTTGAAATCGAGCAACCCGGACAGCAGGTTGTGGATGGAAAACCCGCTTTGCGTGCCGGGAATGAACTCTCCTTTGTCCCGGGCGCAAGATTCGCAAATATGCAGTTCCGTCTTGTCCCCGTTCACGATTTTCGTAAAATGCAACGTTGCCGGCCGCTTGCCGCATTCCTGGCATTGCATGGGTTTCACTCCTTTACCGCTATTTTGCAAGCAGCGCAATCAGCGCGGCCCGGAGAATTTTGGCACGTATTTCATCCCGAAGCGGCAGCTTGAGCGCCAGCGCTTCGCGCGTGAGGACCGCCCGCAGCAGGCGGGCCTCCCGTTCGGTGAGGAAATTGGCTTCTTCCAATTGATAAATTAACCCTTCTGCAGCCGTTTGATCAATTTGCTCTCCGACAGTCTGGTCAATGTGCTGCTTTACCGCTTCCAGGGAGGGCAGATCAACGCGCTGGATGCGGATGTATCCCCCGCCGCCGCGCTTGCTCTCCACATAGTATCCCTTCTCCAGCGTAAACCTTGTGCTGATCACATAGTTGATTTGGGACGGCACACAGGAAAATTTCTCGGCCAAATCGTTGCGCTGGATTTCGACGATGCCCTCCGAACTGTCGTACAGCAACTGCTTCAGGTAATGTTCAATGAGATCCGAAATGTTGCGCAACGTTCCGCCTCCTTTCGCCGCAATTTCTGACTTTGACTTTCTTTGACTTTAGCTTCATTATACGCTTATTTTATTCATTTGCCAAGTGTCAAGAAAAAAATGTTTCAATCTCTCTGCCAAATGTCCCCATGCTCTCCAAAAAGCCATCCCGCATACGGCACACGAAAATGTGAAACCCTTCTAATTCCTGATTGAATATATAATACCGATGTGTTAACTTGGTATTAAGAAGGCGCTACCAAATCAATTTTTTTCCGGCACGGAGGTGTCCAACATGGAGATTCCCCTTTCCCACGTCAAAGCCAATCAGACCGGCATCGTCCTGTTCGTCGTGGCTTCGTTTGTATTCACACCATGGCTGCTGCTAATCCTGTGGCTCGTCCAATTGATCGGACTGCTGACCAACGGGCGCTACAACCTGTTCATCCGGATCGCCAGGCCGTTTCTGCCAGCTAATGGCCGACATACCCAGGCCGCCGAGCTTACCCGGTTCAACAATACGCTCGCCGTCATCTTCCTGACGCTTGCCTTGTTGTCGCTGGCGTTGGGCTGGACGATTGCCGGTCTCGTTTTTGCAGGCATGCTGCTTGTTGCGGCAGGCGCCGCACTGCTCGGCTACTGCATCGGCTGCACAATCTATTACCAATGGAAACAGCTTCGCCACCGTTTTTGAACGGGCGGCCATCGCCGGATGGCAATTCATGCGGGAGTGCCGAACGCCAGCTCTCGCAATTTGTCTTTCCAGACCGTTTCCGCAGGCAACGCTGAGAGCAATTTCCCGGCTTCGTCCGCGTACAGCTGGCGAATGACCCGGCAATATTCCAGGCATCCCGAATCCCGGATATACGCCAGACATGCCAATTTGTGCTGCAGGAACGTCTCTGCCGTAATTCGGCCCTCATAATAGTCAGCAATGGGAGGAAATTCTTCCCGGCTGTCTTCGAGCATGAACAAAACCGGCAACGTCCGCTTTTTCAGCAACAGGTCGTTTTTGACGTCATATCTTTGGACATCGTTCATGTCATTAGCGATCTGGGCCATGACCCCGATGCATTCCGCCAGATCGTCCAGCTGCTCCACCGTCTCTGCAGCCAGATTGCCAATCAGCCCGTAACCCATCAAAAAAGCCAGTTTTGTCAACGATCCGGATTTTTTCCGCACCATATCCATGTAGTCCGCTTCCGTCCGGATCGTCTGGCCGACGTCGATTTGCTGCCCCTCGATCGTCTGTGCCAGCAATTTGGCGAAATGCACCTGCAGGGACGGTTGTCCGATTTTTCCCCATTCCGCCATGATGACGGCAAACATCCCCAGCACCGCATTCAGCGTTTCCGCTTCAGGCATCTTCATCCACGGTTTTTCGGCATTGTCGCGATCCTGCACATCATCCACGATGTCCAGCGCGAGCATCAGCATTTCGGTAAGCGCCATTGCGCGTCCGATCAACGGGGAATTTCCGCCCATCATGGCATGTACGTGCCATGCGAGATTTGACCATATGGCGCTTTCCCCCGCCTTTTCCTCCACGAACGTGTGCAAATATTGGCGGATCGGGCCTTCCGCAAACAAGTCGTCCACCATGCGCAGCATTTCCAGACGTGCTTCCGCCTTCATGCAATCCCCCCCTGGCCATCGTAAAATCGCGATTTCACAAACCGTTCAATGGCCTGGATGCGATTTTGGACGCCCATTTTGCCGTAGATTTTTCGCAGATAGTTGTCGATCGATCGCTTGCTGACATGGATGGTATCCGCAATATGTTCGTATGTGGCTCCCTTGACCATCATGGACATGATCAGCACTTCTTCCTCGCTCAAATTCCACATCGCTGTCCCGTTGTCTGCGGACAGTTTCATCTTGTAGAACACTTCGCGCGGCATGACGATCTGGCCGTCCAGGATGCAATCGATGATCCGCTTGAGCGTCGTTTCGCTCGTTTCTTTCTGAATGATGCCGCTGACCCGCAGTTCCAGCATGGGAGAAATCAAATCCGCAATGTCCATGCCGGTAAAAATGACCACATGCGCTTGCGGAACGATCCGTTTCAGCGCTTCCACGATTTGTGTCCCCGACTGGTCCGGAAGCTGATAGTCCAGGATCACCAGTTCCGGCTGCCGGGCTTCGGCCAAATCCAGACAGGCCTGTCCGTCATGCGCCACCCCGACAACCTGTATCCGCTCCATGCGCTCCAGCATTTGGCGTGTTGCCTGGGCCATCAGCGGATGATCGTCGACCACAATCGCCTTCACCCATTTCATGACACCGCTCTCCTTTCCTCCAATGGAAATTGGGCCCTGAAGACCAAGCCGTTCATCTTGCTCGTCACGAACTCGTATTGACCGTTCAGGAACAGCACCCTGCTTTTGATGTACTCCAATCCCAATCCATTGGTACCGTTTCCTTTCTTGTCGGCATTCTTTAGATCAAATCCGACACCATCGTCTTCGTACCACAGTTTCAGGCGGCCCTCGGCGGCGGATATGCCGAATCCGACCCGGGTCGGCTTGGCATGTTTTTTGGCATTGTTCAGCAATTCCTGGATCATCCGGAACAAATGGCGTTTCATTTCAAGGCTGCATCCTTCAATCAAGTGGATGCCCTCCGTCTGAAGTTCGATCTGGAACGGGGCCGTCGTCGATTCCAGATCGATCAGCTTTTCCACTGTGCGGATCAAACCGATTTCCTGCAACAGATAGGGATGCAGCTCAAAACAGGTTTGCCGCAGATTCATGTTGATCACATCGATGTATTCGATGATGCTGTTCAACAGACCATGGCCTTCCTCCTTGCAAAGTTCCTTCTCCATCAGCGATATGCAGCGCCGCTTGAGGAAAAACAGATCCTGCAGCGTTGTATCATGGAGATCGGCCGCGATGCGCACCCGTTCCTTCTCCTGGAGTTCAAACATCAATTTGCGGAACCAGGCTATCTCCGAAGATTGCGTTTCCTGCGGCAGATGCGCGGCAAGCTGCTCCAGCCGCATGGTCAGCTTGCGAATCAGATAGATATTTTCCATGCTGACCGACAAGTACGAGGTGATCAGGTTCAACCATTGCAATTCCTCGTAGCCAAAATGGGTGTTCGTTTTTTTCTGTGAGAGGATCAGATTGCAAACATATTCTTCGTTGCGGCTGATGGCATAGATCGTGTAAACCGGGTGCATGGCAATCGCCGACTCATTGAGTTGCTCTACCTCGGCAGCATCGATTACCCCTTCCGAAATCACTTCAACGGAATCCTGGTAGCGAAAGACGATTGCACCGCCGACAATTTGCAGCGTTTCGATGATGTCTACCAAAATTATATCTTTCAATTCCCGGAAACTGGAGATATTTGCAAGATTTCTGGAAATTTTCTTTAGCGCTTCGTTCAAGTGGTATTTTCTCGGAAAAATGATCCGTTCCAGCTTCGTCGTCAAATATTCGAACGTGTAGAGGGTAAATGACAGCAAGATGACGCAAAGCACAAATGCAATCGTCAAATGATTGAAATCGGCTTCCACCGGGAACAGGTAGGCGATGACGAGACTCATTGCCGCACTCGGGGGAATCGCCAGCATCAAAGTCAGAAAGAATCGGCGAACGACCAAATCGATGTCGTACAATTTTTTGGTGGCCAACAAATAGGTAAACGACAAAGGAAAAAACATGACGGCCCAGCTGGTATAGAAAGAGTCAATCCATGCCCGTCCAATCAGAATCTGCGGCAGAAAGGACAAACAGGCCAGCGGGATGAAGGAGATAAACAAAGCAATCCAGACCGACTTGACGATGATCGTAATGTCGCGGTTTATTTTTCGGTATCTCAAATAGATGTAAAATAATACGGCCAAGTTCAGGATACCCGCGACAATAAAAAACGGTATGATCATATTGTAGGTATAAAGGTAGACAAAATAGGCAATTTCGGACTTGGCGAAAAACAGCAATTGTATGGAAAAGATCAAGCCGAGCACGATATAAGCCCATTGCACCAGGCGAATCGGCAGTCTGATCCTGCCTTTCTCCCAAAAAAACACGATCAAAAAATGCAACAGCAAAACGGGAGTCGACATGACACCGATTGAAATGATCAGCTTGCCGATGGCATCCCCCCTGATGGAGGCGCTCAGTCCCATGAACGTAATGCCAATTCCCAAAAAAACATAGGACAAATGTTTTCCAGACTGGGCATAAGACCTGCCTTTCAGCAGAAACGCCGCAATGACGAAATTGAAAATTTGGCCGATGGAAGCCACAACATCCAGTCTTGAAAACTTGTTGACCTGTGTCAGATCGACATGCAGTTCCCGGCCCTCCCTGACGATCTGGATCGTTCTGGCCTGCTCGATTGTCCGCCACCTGATCACAGACGAAAACCGATCCGTGAGCATTCCGTCGATCATGACGACTTCATCCCCGACCCGCAGCCCCGAATTGACTTTCGGATCGCTTCGATAAACGAACCAGCGGTCGCCCTCTTTTATCAAATCCGCACCAATATAAGGGTAATTGAAAGTGATAAACAAAAACCATATTTGCACTGAAATCATTGCAATTACGCCTATACTGCGCAATTTTAAAAATTTCATAATCCTTTCCTTTCCATAATTAACTTTTTAGTATATTATATATTTGTATTAACAATTTTGTATTTTGGAGGGTGAAAGATGGTAAGTTTGACTTGGTCTTCCGGCTTGCGTGACGTAGTGAAGCAATGGAAATCTGCTCCGCATGATTTTGCTGCAATGGGAAAATCGTCGGAAAAGTTGACCCCGCAAGAAATGAAAATCTTGCAAACGATGCAGCCTTCCAAAGATGCCAAAGACAATGTCATGCAGAATTTCTGGTACTAAATCGAGTTAAATAAAAAGATTTCAGGAATACCCATGACAGATTGCCTATCATCCGGGCAATCTTTTTTTTGCGTTCAAACGCAAATGAACATTACATAAAAATGCACCAAAAATGGGATGAATCTCCTAATTGGAACCTTTAAGATAATGATATACCATCTTTACAAATTTTACCTCAAAAAATTTGTCGGAAGGTGATTCCGGTTGACTGACGACCTCCCTGCGGACGATTTGCCCATGAGCGGAGCGGACAGATCCATTTTGGACACTTCAAATCAAAAAAATGGGATGTGGGGACTATTGCTGCGAGGACTGGAAGACCAAATTTTGCTGGAGAGCTATCAACATGCTGTCAAACTGATGCTGGAGAAGGATTTTATCGAACTGCTGCGCGAAGAATTGCTGCGCCGGGGAATGACGGAGAGCATCCCCTTGGCGGAATTGGAACCTTTGCAACCCATGCATGGTTCATGAGGATCGGTGCTGTTTTGCCCAAAAAAAGACTCCCCTTTGGACAGCAGGGTGACAAACCCGTCAAACATCTGCCCAAAGGGGAGTCTTTTTTATTTCTCGTCCAACCCGAGCAACCGGACCAATTCGGCTTCGTCTTCCAGGATCGGCACGCCGAGTTCCCGCGCTTTCGCCAGCTTGCTTCCCGCGTTTTCCCCGGCGATGACCAAGTCGGTTTTCCTTGACACGCTGCCGGATACTTTGGCGCCGCGCGCCTGAAGCAACTTCGCCGCTTCATCGCGGCTCAGACGGCTCAACGTGCCGGTCAGCACAACGGTTTTGCCAAACAGCGGATGATTTTCGTCGGCTGCCTCCGCCTTGGCCGGCTCAGCCTTGACGCCGGCAGCGCGCATCCGGGCAATGCTGTCCCGCATGAGCGGATCGCGGAAAAATCCGACTATGCTTTCCGCCACAATGTTGCCGACGTCCGGCAGTCCCATCAGCGTTTCGGCATCGGCTGCCATCAATTGGTCCAGATCCGCAAAATGTTCGGCCAGCATTTTGGCCGTTGCCTTGCCGGTATTCGGAATGCCAAGTGCGTTCAGGAACGCGGCCAGATCCCGCGACTTGGACTTCTCCAGCGCGCTCAGCAGATTCGCCGCCTTCTTCTCGCCGAATCTCGTCAATCCCCGCAATTGATCCATCGTCAATGTGTACAGATCGGCCGGGTCACGCACCCCCAGCTCGTCGTACAACTGCTCCGCCGTCTTGCTGCTGAACGTCTCGATGTCCATGCAGTCCCGCGAGGCAAAATGGGTAATGCGGCCGACAATTTGCGGTTTGCACCCGAGCCTGTTCGTGCAATACAGGTGCGCTCCCCGCATTTCCAGCAGACCGCCGCAGCCCGGACAGGTGTCCGGCACTTCAATCGTGCCGCCCGCTTCGTCGTCCGCCTTGCCCAAAATTTCCGGGATGACATCGTTTGAACGACGGATAAAAACGCGCGTACCGAGGGCATGCATCAAATTTTTGCGCCTGATGTCGCCCACGTTGTTGAGCGTGCAGTTCTGTACCGTTACGCCGGCCAGTTCAACGGGAGCGACTTTCGCCAGCGGAGTAATTTTGCCCGTTCGGCCCACTTCCCATGAAACGGACTCCAGTATGGTCGTCGTCTCCTCCGCCTCAAATTTGAAAGCGATGGCCCAGCGCGGAAATTTGTCCGTATAGCCCAATACCTCGCGGGTCCGCATATCGGTAATTTTGATGACGGCACCGTCGATCAGATAGTCCAGTTTGCTCCGCTCTTCCGCGATTCGCCCCAGTTCCGCTTCCAGTTCCGCAATGGAGGTATAATACCGTTCATACGGATTGACCGGAAATCCGTTGCTGCGCAAAAATGCAAGCATTTCGCGATGATGCGAAAAAAGTTGCTTCTCCGCGTAACCGACATTGTAGAAAAATGCATCGAGTTTGCGTGAAGCCGTAACTTTCGGGTCCTGATTGCGCAATGCGCCGGCGGCCGCGTTGCGGGCGTTCTTGAGCGGCTCCTCCGCCGTCTCATTGTAGGCTTCCAGTACAGACAGCCGCATGATGCCTTCGCCCTGCACCTCTATGACGCCATCCCGGTAGCCGATGGACAGCGGAACGGAACGGATCGTCCGCACCTGTGCCAGAATGCCTTCGCCCACTTCACCGTTTCCGCGCGTGGCCGCCTGTACGAGTTGTCCGTTTTCGTACGTCAGATTGAGCGTCAATCCGTCAAATTTCAGTTCCAGTACGTACTCCGGATCGGGAAGCGGCTGCTGCGGATTCCGGGCGTTGTAGTCCGCGATCAAACGGCTGACCCGGGACGCCCACGACGCCAGGGCCTCCATGTTTTGCGCCTTGTCGAGACTCCACAGCCGCGCCAGGTGGCGATGGGGTTCAAACCCCTTCAGGATGTCGCCGCCCACCCGCAGGGTCGGGGAGTCCGGCAACACGGTACCGGTGTCCCGCTCCAGCGCGACCAGTTCATCGTAGAGCGCATCATATTCCTTGTCGCTGATCGTCGGATTGTCTTCCGTATAATATTGGCGATTGTACAAATTCAACGCATCGACCAGTTCACGCATCCGTGCCATCGGTTCCGCCATCGCATGCTGCCTCCTTCGTCATATTTTATATTTTCGTGATCGGCGCAAATGCGGCGAGCAGCCGTTTAACGCCGATCGGCGCCGGAAATGCAATCTGCAATTCGGTGTCATTGCCCGTACCCTTGACCGCAACGACTGTTCCGACGCCCCACTTGGCGTGCTGTACCTTGTCACCGGGGACCACCCGGAGACCTTCGCCGGATGGGGGCGCAGCCGTTTTGGCCGGCGATGCGGCACGCGCTGCGGAAGAGCTCCCGGCTCCAGGCGCCGAAGGTCGTGCCCCAAAGCCGATACCGCCTCCGCTGCCATAGCTGGTCCGCACGCCGTATCCCCCGCCGAACGAACCGGTTGGTTCGCGCAACGACGGTTGCAGCTTCAGTTCATCGGGTATTTCCGCCAGAAACCGCGAAGGCGCATTGCTGCTCGTCCGTCCATAGAGCAAGCGGGTGCGGGCGCAGGTCAGATAGAGCTTGCGCTCCGCCCTGGTGATGCCGACATAGGCAAGACGCCGCTCTTCCTCCAGTTCTTCGTTGTCCATATAGGCCCGGCTGCCCGGGAACACGCCTTCTTCCATCCCCGCGATGAAAACCACCGGAAATTCCAGTCCTTTGGCGCTGTGCATCGTCATCAGCACGACCGCATCCGCCGCGCCGCCATCGTCCTCCGCATCGCCAGCCATCGAATCGATGTCGGCAATCAGCGCCAGTTCCGTCAGAAACGCCACCAGCGATTTGTCTTCATTGCGGTTTTCGAATTCCTGCGTGACGGACAGAAATTCATCGATGTTTTCCAGCCGGGACTGCGCTTCCAGCGAGTTTTCCCGTTGCAGTTCCAGCCGGTATTCCGTCAATTCCAGCATTTTCTCCGTCAGTTCGGTCACCGACAGATAGTCCTGCATCGCGGCCAGATTGCCGATCAAATCCCGGAATTCATATAGCGCCGCCCGCGCGCGTGAAGTAATGTCCAGCTCGTGCAGGCTCTCGCTTAGCAGCCGGTAGATGGAAATGCCCAGCCGCTGCGCTTCTTCCTGAATCCGGTCCATCGTCGTCTCGCCGATGCCCCGTTTGGGCACGTTGACAATCCGCATGAGGCTGATATCGTCATCCGGATTGGAGACCAGGCGCAAATACGCCAGCAAGTCCTTGATTTCCTTACGCTCGTAGAACCGGATGCCGCCGACGATCTGATAGGGAATTTCGGATTTGATCAAAATTTCCTCGATCACCCGCGATTGCGCGTTGGTCCGGTACAGGATCGCATGGTCCCGGTAACGGAAATGTTGCTGCAGATTTTTACGGATTTCGCCTGCGATGAAGTAGCCTTCTTCATGTTCGGTTTGCCCCTGGAACACGACGATCTTGTCGCCGCCCTTTTTGTCGGTCCACAGATTTTTGGGCTTGCGTCCCACATTGTTGCGTATTACGGCGTTGGCCGCATCGAGAATCGTGGAGGTGGAACGATAGTTTTGTTCGAGCAGCACCGTCTTGGCTTCGGGATAGTCTTTCTCAAAATGGAGGATGTTCGCAATATCGGCTCCGCGCCAGCGGTAGATCGACTGGTCGCTGTCCCCGACGACGCAAATGTTGCGGTGGCCCGCCGCCAGCATACGGCAAAGCATGTATTGCGCATGATTGGTGTCCTGGTATTCGTCCACGTGGATATAGCGGAACTTGTTCTGGTAAAATGCCAGCACGTCCGGCACGTCCCGGAACAACTGGATCGTCAGCATGATGAGGTCGTCGAAATCGAGGGCATTGTTGCTTTTCAGCCTTTTCTGGTAGGCATGGTACACTTTCGCCACGATCGACTGGAAGAAGTCCCCCTGCCGCTGTTCGTACTGCTCGGCGTTCAGCAGTTCGTTTTTGGCGCTGCTGATCGCAGCCAGGATAGCCTTGGGCTCGAATTTTTTCGGGTCGATGTTCAGCTCCTTCATCACGTTGCGGATGACCGACAACTGGTCGGTCGTATCCAGTATGCTGAAGTTCGTGCTGTAGCCGATCCGTTCGATGTCCTTGCGCAACATGCGCACGCACATCGAGTGGAACGTGCTCACCCAAATATCGCGGCCGGACGGACCGACAAGCCGCGCAACCCGCTCCTGCATTTCCCGGGCCGCCTTGTTGGTGAAGGTAATGGCCAAAATGTTCCAGGGCGCCGCATACCGCTTGGCAATCAAATAGGCGACCCGATGCGTCAACACCCGCGTTTTGCCGCTTCCCGCGCCTGCCATGATGAGCAGGGGGCCCTCCACCGTCGTCGCCGCTTCTTTCTGCATCGGGTTCAACTGATTGATCGCCTGGTCGATGTCCAGGTTGTCCGAAGAAGAAACTTGCTCAAAAAACATGCGCCTGCTCCTTTACGTTAGAAATGCTTGACGGCGTCAACCGTGGCCAGCGCCGCTTCGAGATTCTGGTAGACGGCATTGCCCACGACGACGGTATCGGCGGCAGCGGCCGCTTCCCGCGCCTTTTCCGGGCTGTCGATGCCCCCGCCGTAAAACAGCTGCGCCTGACGCAGTTCTTCCCGCATCCGGCGGATGAGCTTCATGTCGCCAAACGTACCGCTATATTCCACATACAACACGGGCACGCGCCACAGCCGGTCTGCCACGTGGCTGTAGGCCAGCACTTCGTCATCGTTTTCCGCCGGTAGGGCTTCCGAAATCCGGGCTGCGGCCGAATCGGGGTTGAGGACCAGGTACGCTTCCCCGATGACGGATGCCCATGGCAACAAATGTCCATATCGCTTCAGGGCGTCGACATGGTGGCCGATCAGCCATTCCCGTCGTCCGGCATTCAGCACAAAGGGAATGAAATACCCGTCAAAACCGGGAACACCGGCCTGCGCATCCGACAGTTCCAGCGCACAAGGAACAGCATACCGGCGAATCCGCGCAAGCAGGTCCACCGTATTTTCAAACGTGACGCCAGTTGAACCGCCGACCAGGATCGCATCGGTGCCGGACTGGCATACCGCTTCCAAAGCACGATCATCGATGGACCGATCGGGGTCCAATTTGAATACATGTCTCCAGCCACTGTAAAAGGTTGCGTTCATGAAGCCTCCGCACGATGTTTACGATTTGCGACAGGAATTGTTCATCTGCACAAAGCCGGCGTTCCGGCTCAATCTTCCTGCAATTTTTCCATCAAATATTGACGCACCTCATCCCGTAAATCGGGACGCGCCAGCGCAAAATCGATAATCGTCTTGAGATAACCCAATTTCTCGCCGGTATCATACCGGACGCCTTCAAAATCATAGGCATATACAGGCTCGTCCAGTAGCAGCCGGGAAATCGCGTCAGTCAACTGGATTTCTCCGCCCGCACCCGTGGATTGCGTTTCCAGCAATTCAAAAATCGAAGGCGTCAAAATGTATCTTCCCATGATGGCCACATTGGACGGCGCCGCTACTGGGGCTGGCTTCTCGACCAGGTTGCTCACCTTGATCAGACGTTCTTCCGGAGAAGAATCGTTCGCATCAAACGCCACGATGCCGTATCTCGATACTTCGTGCCTCGGCACCTTTTTGACGGCCAATACCGAGTGTTCGACCCGGTCGAAAACATCCATCAATTGCCGCAGGCAGGGAACTTCCGACTGCACGATGTCGTCGCCCAGCAATACGGCAAACGGCTCATTGCCGATAAATTTCCGGGCGCACCAAATCGCATGTCCAAGCCCGCGCGGTTCTTTCTGGCGGATATAATGGATGTCGATCAATTCCGTTGCCTTGCGCACCTCTGACAGCAAATCGTGTTTGCCGTTGCGGCCCAGGATGTCTTCCAGTTCGAAATAGCGGTCAAAATGATCCTCGATCGCCCGCTTGCCCTTGCCCGTTACAATCAAAATGTCTTCGATGCCGGAAGCAACCGCCTCTTCGACGATATATTGAATGCCCGGTTTGTCGATGATGGGCAACATTTCCTTGGGCATTGCCTTGGTAGCCGGCAAAAATCGCGTGCCCAATCCGGCAGCGGGAATGATCGCCTTGCGAATTTTCATGTCATCTGCTCCTTTGCACGTTGGGTGCCACGATGGAGTCCCGCTATTTGACCAATTGGCCGCGTGTCACGCCAAGCTGGTTGATCGCCTTGAGCTTGCGCCACACTTCAGGCCCCCTGATCCGGCCGTCCAGCGCAGCACGGTAGAGTCCAAGCACTTCCAGCACCTTGTCCGGGTTTTCTTCGAGAAACTCCACCCGGTACGACCGCACACCCAGGTTGATAAATACATCCAGATATTCCGATCCCGACTGTTCGATGGCGTTATAGACCGTGTTTCGGCATCCTTCATCCACGCGGACGGGATGGGACATGCCGATGCGGTCCCGGAGCGAAGCGCGATGTTGCTCGCACGGTCGGCCGCAATTCGTATAGTCGGTGCCTTCGCTCAAAAAAGTGCAATAGACGCAATGCTCGGTGTGGAACATCGGCAAATGCTGGTGGATGACAACCTCCAGTGCGGAAGCGTCGGTGCGCCGGAGCAAATCCACCATCTGCTGGATGTTCAGATCATAGGATGGCGTCAACAAATCCAGGCCCGCTTCTTGAAACAGCGCCACCGTCTTGTGATTGGCGACATTGAGCGAAAAATCGCCGATCAGTTTGGGACCCGGTTGGTCGGGATGCTTCATGCGCTCCCGCAAATAGTAATACAATGCCCCCGTGTTGCGGACCAATACCGCGTCCGGCTGCAAGTTCAGGATGTTCCGGTGGTAGCCGTTCTCTCTCGGCATATGGATTCGGGGTGTCACCAGCGCAATGGGCTTGCCCGCCCGACGGCAGACGTCGATGGCATCGGGAAATTGCTTGATAAATTCAAAATCGGCATAGATCATTTCCACATCACTGGTTACGGCCGCTTTCACCTGCTCCAGATTGCGGCACAGCGCGGTCAGGCGCAACGCCGAAGCGGCCGGCCGATTGTCTTCGGACGTCCCCGCCGACGCATCTGCATAGACGTTCACGTTCCGCTTCTCGTAACGCGGCGGCTGTTCCCTCAAGTTCTCCAGCAGTGCGACCGCCTCCCGCCGCATGCGATTGAGTTCGCGCACCGGAACAATGACGTCCCCTTTCAGCGCCACTTCCAGTTGTGCCAACTGAAACAGCGTGCCGCCAAGCCGCCCGAACTGCTCATGCAACAATTCGTACCCGAGCGGCCGTTTCTCCGCCGTCTCCAGCGCCATTTCGGATTCGACCACAACCGTCTTGCCGCTGTCCAGGTCGGTCCAGCACGTGCGCAGCGGCGAGCCTGCCTGTCCATGGACCGACACCGCAACACCAAACGTCCGGTACGGTCTGTCGGTTTCAAACGTGCTGCGCAGCCGGCGGTCCAGCGCCGGATCGTTCGTCTTCCAGATCCGGTCGCCGACATGGACGCGGCCCAGATCGACATCGTTGCGTCCGCAAACGATTTCGATCCGTTCACCGATCGCCGCTTCGCCTTCCAGCTTGACCCGGCCCTGGCGCAGATCGTATACGCGACCGCCCTCTTCCTTCTTCGTCGGGTCGCCGGCATCGAATACGATGCCGTCTCCGCGCTTCAGCGGTGCCTCCAGGCGGCAGACGACCGCATCGCGCAACACTTGCTCGACGCGCCCCAGATAAACGCCACGGCTCTTCGGAAACGTCCCTTCCACCAACTGCTTGTTGTTCGTGCCCCGGAGAAACCCGTAGGTAAAGCCGCGCGAAAAGCTTTGCTGCAATTCCCGCATCGCTTCGGGGCCAGGGTCCGGATTTTGTCCGGCGAAATATTTGTCAATGGCCGCCCGGTATTTGCTGACGACATTCGCTACATATTCGGGACTTTTGAGCCGGCCTTCGATTTTGAAGGACGTCACGCCCGCCTCGATCAGCTCGGGCACCAATTCGATGGCCGCCAAATCTTTGGGAGAGAGCAGATAGGTAATATCGCCCATCGGCTTGTGCACGCCGTCGACGATCAGGTCATAAGGCAGACGGCAGGCCTGAGCACATTCACCGCGATTGGCGGAACGGCCCCCCCACATTTCCGAAGTCAGGCATTGGCCGGAATAGGAAACGCACAATGCGCCATGGACGAACACTTCCATCGGCAGCTTCGCCTGTTCGCCAATCTGGCGGATTTGTTTCAGATTGTTCTCCCGGCCCAGCACGACCCGCTCCAGTCCCCAGGGTTTGACAAACTCTACCGCTTCGGGAGACGTAATGGTCATTTGTGTGGAACCGTGAATCGGAAAATCCGGTGAAATTTCACGAATCAGTTTCACCAGTCCGAGATCCTGCACGATGACCGCATCGACACCGGCATCGATGCAGGCTTCCACCAATTTTGCCGCTTCCGGCAGTTCTTCTTCGAATACCAGGATGTTGAACGTCAAAAATCCTTTGACGCCGTAACGATGCAAAAACTTCATCACTTCTGGCAAATCGCCGGTCTGGAAATTGTGTGCGCGTGCCCGCGCATTGAATTTTTCCACGCCGAAGTATACCGCGTCCGCTCCATTGGCGACAGCAGCACGCAAGCATTCCCAGTCCCCGGCCGGGGCCAATAGCTCAATATCTTCACGCCTAGCAGCGGTCCGTTCCGTCATTTCCAGATTACCCCCAAGGAACCGCTAAAGAAGCGGCTTCGATACGTCTAAGTATACCAAACGTATCCGCAATGAACCATGCCATCCCGAACCCGAACCGGACAAAGAGCCCGGCAGCCGAAAATGCCTGCCGGGCATCCACACTTGCTATTCAAGCAATCGGAATGAATTCATCGCCGCTGTCAGCTGTCCGATTACAAATTCGGTGGCATTCGCCAGACCGTAAGAGCCTTCCACCACATACAGTTGCCCATTATGCTCGAAAGCGTAGGACGTAATCCGGCGAGGAGGCAGGTATCCCTCGGTGCGCGCATCTTCAATGACCAGCTTGTGGGCGGGTTTGCCCGCAAATGCGGCAACCCCGTCTTCGATCAACCGGATTTTGCTGCTGAATTTCGTCACTTCTCGGTAGGTGTTCAGCCATTGGTCCAGCTTCTCTGCCGGATCTTCATATTCGTACACCGAAACACTCAATGTGCCCCCCGGGAATACCAATTCGAGCTTTTCATCGCTCCAGACATAGCTGCGGGACTGCCAATGCCGGGGCACTTCCAGGCTGAATCCGTAGTCGGTATTGGTTTTCCGGATTTTGGGCGGCTCCGCCAGCCAATCGCCATTGTCCGGAAGGTTGCCGAATTCGCGTTCTATGACCTCAAAATCGACGATCATGGTATCCAGGATGTTGTGCAGCATGCCGCCGTATTCGTCTTCCCGATCCAGGGGATAGACAAATTCCGTATAATAGCGGTGTTTGCCGTGCACAGCAAAAATGGCGTATTGCTTCTGCCATTGCCTTGTATCCGGAGAATACGCCGATTTGACCATCCGTGCAGGCAATCCGCTCCAGGTGACCTTGCTGACATCCGGCGCTTGTCGATATTCCGGGGCATACAGATTTTCGTATCGCCAGATGCTACGTTCCACCCAATCCTCCAATGTGTCGCCGGGTACGGATGAAGTGACTTGCATCGTCAAATATGCGTCATCCTCTTCGGAGCTGAAAAACGGATTTCCCCAATTATCGGCCCACCAGGAAGATGGCAGATCGACCGTCAGGCCGAATACATCATGATGATGGGTAATCACTTCGTCTTTCCGATTGGTTACATTTTTGACGGTTTCATCGTCCCGGTCAAATGATGGCCTGAAACTGTCGAGAATGTCGGTATGACGGCGGAAATCGGTCAAATTGGCCGCTTTTTTGCCGAATACGATGGCATAGAAAAAGCCGTTGGCCTGCAACCCGCGCATTTCATAATAAAATCCGCCGTGATTTTTCGTCGTAATGCGATCATATTCGTAATCTTCCAGCCGGATCGTTTGTTCATCGAGCACAATTTCGCCGCTGTCCGCGAACTCGGACAACAACCGGTCACGGCGTTCTTCCGGCGTCAACATCTCGGTTTCCTCCGATATGAAGATGCCCAGATAGTATTCATTTTTCAAATCGCGGAAAATGATTTCATCGCCGGACTCCGATTCGTAATCCTGCACCAGCCCGGTCGGATAGTTCATCGTCCATTCATAATGGCTGTCGCCGATCCATGATTTGCCGGCATCGGAATCGATGGTGGCAACATGGCCGCCGCCAGTGCCCGTACCGGGTTGGTCCGTCCGGATGGTGACCTGTTGCGTGACGGGGTCATATGTAACAAACGCGCCAAGCAATTCTGCAGTCCGAACCGGCAGAAATACGATGCCCCCGCGGATGGCTGGCGCCGCGACCAACATGGTCGGCGCACCATCCAGAAGCGCAGATTTGCTGCCGATTGCGGCTTCTACGGTCCGGGATGCAAGGGTCAGTGATATCGTCCGGTTGTCTTTCAGCCGGAAATCCGTCCCCAGTCCGCGGATAAATACGGACATCGGCACCATCGTCAAACCGTTTTCCACAAATGGCGCTGCAATTTCCACAGGTTGACCGTTCACCTGCATTTCGGCCAATCCGGCCTGAATGACAACCGTATGCGCCCCATGCTGGTCATCCGCTGCGGCATGGATTGGCGATACGGTCCCAACCGACAGCATGATTGCCAGTAACAACAGCAACAACCGCTTCCTCTTCAATTGAGCTTTCTCCCCTTCCCATGGTGCCTGCGAACATCAATGGCTCGCGAACATCAATATGCGCCGCTTTCGATCAATTCCAGTTCCCTGAATGCGAGGTCGCCGGATGCCGTCAACAGGGTCACCGTCACCCGATCTCCGGGCAAATACGATTTCAGCAGTTCGCTCACCTCGACCAGTGTGGACACCTGCTGGTCTGCGATGGCATACAGCCGGTCTCCCGGTTTGATACCCGCTTCCCTGGCCGAATCCGAGAGGGTCCGTACGACCGTAAGCGGCTCATCCGTGGGCAGACCGACAAAGGCCGTCCAGCTCTCTTCCAAATCGAGACCCAGTGCGGGACGATTCACCTTGCCGTAGGTTTCAAAATGTTCGAGCACGTATTGAACGGTATCCGCAGGTATGGCAAATCCCATGCTGTCAACGCCCACTTCAACAAATTTCAGCGAATTGATCCCGACGACTTCGCCTTTCATGTTGACGAGCGGTCCACCGCTGTTTCCCGGATTGATGGCCGCATCCGTCTGCAGCAATTTGTAATCGGAAGAAATAGAACGGTTCATCCCGCTGATGACGCCAACCGTGGCCGAATTGCGAAGAGAGAAGGACACCGGAGTGCCGATGGCCACGACCGTCTCACCTACCCGCACCTGAAGGGGCGATGGCGCAAACCGGGCTGCGGGGAGGTTGTCCGCTTCGATTTTGACCAGCGCCAGATCGCTTACAATATCCATCATTTCGCGTTTGCCCGCATGGGATTTGCCGTCGGCCGTCACCACGACAATCTGCTTCATATCCTGGACCACGTGCGCATTCGTCACGATCCAACCGTCCGACTTGACAATGACGCCGGTGCCATGGGAAAGCGAGAAACGATTGTCATCCGTAAACGGGTCGTCCACTTTGCCGATGATCGCCACGACGGAAGGCGAAACCTGGTCGATCACATCGGAGATGTTTGCACCCGGCTGATAGATATAAGTTTTCGAAACGCGATCATACGTACCCGAACCGCCCAGTCCGGTTTCCAGAGACGAGGCTTTGACATATACCTCTCCATTGACCACCACCGCATCCAACGGTATTCCACCAGCAGAGGCAGAAGCGGCAGTCGCCCCCAATCCGGGCAACATCGCCAATAACAACAGCAGCGTTCTCCATTTGAATCCACGGTTGAATCCACGATGCTTCCGCAATTGACGTCTCTCCATTCAAGCAAATTTTTCCGTATTCCTCCCATTCACTCTACCATATTTCAATTCTGTCGAATATGCATATTCCACAAAATCCCATGGAAATCGGGACAAAAAAAGAGACTGAAGAGCCTGTGCTCTCCAGTCTGCTTCGGACATTGCAATTTACCAGCCGCTAATCATCTTTATGTCCGCAACGATGAAAATGATCAGCGCCACCACTGCAAATCCGATGGCAAACAAATTTTTGCGAGGCCGCTGAAGCAGCAGTCTCACCAAACCGATTGCGATCAAGATCGTAAACAGCACCATGAATATGTCAAAACCCGAAAATGTGCTTGCCGTCTCTCCCGCTTGCTCTGTCAGGAACATGGTGGGACCTCCCTTTCCTTCGGTGAACGCCTATTTATTGTCGCTTGGATTGTTTGGCAAGGCCAGTATTGTACCTATCTTTGTATATGTTATCTTTTGGGCGGCTTCGTTGCAAGTCCGAACATTTGGCCGTAACAACATTGTCACAGATTTCCCCCGTCACCCGCCCCGTTATTCCGCCGAAGTGTCGTCCGGGGCAGCCCCCCCGGTCCGGGCTATGCACTGGTCCCGGCTATGCACTGGTCCCGGGAATGACCAGATTCCGGCAATACCCGGATTCCGGCTACACTTAGGTTCCGGTCGCAATCCGGTTTATTCCGGCAACAATGAACCATACTATTAGGGAATCCAACATTTGGGGGGACATATGCGATGCGCAACAGAACATATTTGATTCTGCTCTGGGTCTGTTTGTTGCTGTCGATGCCCGCATGGGCAGCGGCGCAACCCGGCAGTCACGAAGGCAGCCAAGCAGACAGCCATTTCCATCACGGCGAGCTGCCATCCGGCGGTTCCCATGAACAGCAGCATGACAGGCAACCATCTGGGGATTCCCACGCAGGACAGCATGGCGGGAAACATAGCAATTACCATGTTCATGGGCCAAGGGGCGAAGGCGCTGGAAGGCATGGACATCCGGAGCTTCAGCCGCCTGAAATCGACTGGTCCGTTTACCCCGCCGAATTCCAAACCTACAAAAACCAGCTCGACCAGCTCAAAGCACAGCAAAAAGGCATGTTCGAGCAATTCAAGTTACAGCGGAAACAAATTCGCGATGCCCATCGCAAACTTTCCGAAGCCAAACGCGCTGCATTAAGAACGGAATTGAAGGATCTGATTGACAAACTCAAGACAACCCGGCACGACATCCAGATGCTAAACAACCAGAAGCTCGCAGCCTGGGATTTGTTCTCGCAACATGCGGCAGCCAAACAATGGGACGCAGCCAAGCTGGATTTGCAGGCCGTCATTGCCCGCAAAAAGGAAATCCTCGCCAAGCAACAAACGTTGCTGGATACGCAAAAACAGATCATCGGCAGGTTGCGGTCATGAGCCGGGCCGATTACGAATTTGCCGAACTGTCTTCGGAAGCCATCGAGGAAATTCAAAAAACCGAGCAGTCGCTTTCGGAACGTTACGGACAGCCGATCACCCTGATCGCATATACTTCCGGAACAACCCCCGTCGAAAAGGAACTGCTTTGACTGGTTGGAGATTTGTACCTCAGTAGACGATATGCATCTCGATGGGACATGTGCCCGAGTAGGTAATGCGAGTCCCAATGGCCGTACGAATTTCAGTGGCGATATGAACTTCACTGATACGGCCCTCGGCCCTCTGTGAGTAATATGCACCCAGTGGTAATATGCACCCAGTGGTAATATGCACCCAGTGGTAATATGCACCCAGTGGGCGATACACACTTCAGTACTTTGGATTTGGACATATATGTCCGTTAGCCAGATAATTGGTGCGAACTTCGCAAAATCGCGGTCAAAAATGACCGTTAAATGCCAATTTTACTGTTTTCCCTGGATAAATATGTGCTAATGGACATTTTTGTCCATTGAAATGGCATTTTGTCCAAAAAACGCTGCTAACGGACATTTTTGACCGAACGGTACTGTGAATTAATGCCTCAGGAACAGTGTTGGTGCCGCGGCGCGCGTGACGCACGGCTTCAGGCACATTGTGCTATACATTGGGCTAAATTTCGGACTGGTCCGTGCGCCCAAAATCAGGGGAGCCCAGCGGATACGAATCCGCCGGGCTCCCCTGATTTTGCCTCCGGGCCATCAAGCACGGGCCATAGCAACTTCGGTGCGCTGGCGATCCCGCTCCAATATGGGGGCGAGATACTTCCCCGTATAAGACCCCGGATGGCGCGCGACTTCCTCCGGCGTGCCCGTTGCCACGATTGTGCCGCCGCCGCTTCCGCCCTCCGGACCGAGATCGATGATGTAATCGGCGGTTTTAATGACGTCGAGATTATGTTCGATGACGATGACGCTATCTCCCGCGTCAACCAACCGATGCAACACTTGCAGCAGCCGATCGATATCGTCCACATGCAAACCGGTCGTCGGCTCGTCCAGGATGTACAGCGTTTTTCCCGTGCTGCGGCGATACAATTCGGCCGCCAGCTTCACCCGCTGGGCTTCACCACCCGATAGCGTCGTTGCCGGTTGTCCGAGCTTCATGTAACCGAGACCGACATCCATCAGCGTCTGGATTTTCCGGTGAATCCGCGGGATGTTCGCAAAAAATCCGACTGCATCCTCAATCGTCATTTCGAGCACATCCGCTATGCTTTTGCCCTTGTATTTGACTTCCAGCGTCTCGCGGTTGTAGCGTTTGCCTTTGCAGACATCGCAAGGCACGTAAACGTCCGGCAGGAAATGCATCTCGATTTTGATGATCCCGTCGCCTTTGCACGCCTCACATCGCCCTCCCTTGACGTTGAAGCTGAACCGGCCTTTCTTGTAGCCGCGTATTTTGGCTTCGTTCGTCATTTCGAAGACACCGCGTATGTCGTCGAACACTCCCGTGTAGGTCGCCGGGTTGGATCGTGGCGTCCGGCCGATCGGTGACTGGTCGATGTCGATTACTTTTTCCAGATGCTCAAGGCCAAGCAGTTCCTTGTAAGCGCCGGGACGAATTTTGGCTTTGTTCAGATCACGCGCCAGTGTTTTGTACAAAATCTCGTTGACCAGCGTCGATTTGCCCGAACCGGAAACGCCGGTCACAGCCGTAAAGACGCCCAGCGGAAACTTGACGTTCAAGTTTTTCAGGTTGTTCTCCGTGGCGCCCTTCACTTCCAGCCATTTGCCATTGGGCTTGCGGCGTTCCAGCGGTACGGCGATGAATTTGCGGCCGCTCAGATAAGCGCCGGTGAGCGACGCCTCGTTCGCCATGATTTCCTGCGGCGTGCCCTGGGCAACCACCTGACCGCCATGGATGCCCGCTCCCGGTCCGATATCGATGATGTAATCGGCTGCCAGCATTGTATCTTCGTCGTGTTCCACCACGATCAGCGTATTGCCCAAATCCCGCATATGCTCCAGCGCCCGGATGAGCCGATCGTTGTCCCGCTGGTGGAGTCCGATGCTTGGTTCATCGAGAATGTACAGGACTCCCATCAGGCTGGAGCCGATCTGGGTCGCAAGACGGATGCGCTGGGCTTCACCGCCGGACAGCGTGCCAGCCGCCCTGGACAATGTCAGATAGTTCAGGCCGACATTGACCAGGAAACCGAGGCGGCTGTTGATTTCCTTCAATATCAGGTTGGCGATGGCCCGCTCCTTCTCGTTCAGTTTCAGTTCACTGAAGAAAGTCTGCGCCTCTCCGATCGAAAGCGAAGTCACATAAGCGATATTTTTGCCGCCTACCGTGACGGCAAGCGACTCCTTCTTCAGCCGATGCCCGTGGCATGTCCCGCATGGCTGCGCGCTCATGAACGACTCGATGAACTCGCGGATGCCTTCAGAGCCGGTCTCGCGATAACGGCGTTCCAGATTGTGGATGATGCCTTCGAACGGCACCATCGCATCCCGCGTATGGCCAAATTCATTCTCGTAACGGAAACGGATGCGTTCGCCGCCGGTCCCATACAGCAAAATATCCATCTGCTTGTCGGTCAGCTGCGATACCGGGACATCGGTTGGAATGTCATAATGGGCGCAGACGGCCGCCAGAAACTGCGGATAGTAGTTGGAAGTGCTGCCGGCCCATGCTTCAAATGCGCCGTCCGCGATGGTCTTGCTGCGATCCGGCACCAACAGTTCCGGATCGATGATCATCTTCGCGCCCAGGCCGTCGCATTCGGGACATGCGCCAAAAGGCGAATTGAATGAAAACATGCGCGGAGACAGCTCTTCCATGGAAAATCCGCATATCGGACAGGCCAGATTGGCGTTGAACAGCAATTCCTCCTGGCCGATGACATCCACGATCACCTGGCCTTCAGACAGCTTCAGGGCCGTCTCCAGCGAATCCGCCAGACGCGCCGCTACGTCCTCCTTCACTACGATCCGGTCGACGACCACTTCGATGGAATGCTTCTTGTTCTTTTCCAGTTCCAGCTTCTCGGACAGATCCCGGATTTCGCCGTTGATGCGCACCCTGACGAAACCCATCTTCTGAATGTCCGCCAGCAGTTTCACATGTTCGCCCTTGCGTCCGGATACGATCGGGGCCAAAATTTGCATGCGCGTGCGTTCCGGATATTCCAGCAGGCGATCAACCATCTGCTCCACGGTCTGGGAAGTGATTTCCACGCCATGCTTCGGGCAATGCGGCTTGCCGATCCGGGCATACAGCAGCCGCAGATAATCGTATATTTCCGTTACGGTGCCGACGGTGGAACGCGGATTCCGGCTGGTCGTCTTCTGGTCGATGGAAATCGCCGGAGACAACCCTTCGATAGAGTCCACGTCCGGTTTTTCCATCTGGCCGAGAAATTGCCTGGCGTATGCCGACAAAGACTCCACATAGCGCCGCTGCCCTTCTGCATAGATCGTGTCAAATGCCAACGACGATTTACCGGACCCCGACAGGCCTGTCAGCACGACAAACTTGTCCCGGGGAATCGTCACGTCGATATTTTTCAAATTGTGGGCCCTTGCGCCCTTGATGACGATGTGCTCGCTGGCCAAAGAATATGAGCCCCTTTCACGACGAAGCGGCTGAGGCTTGCAACAAAAGCCTGAACGCTGTCGCCCTTCCTCAATAGGAATGTTTGTTCCCATCCATTATACCGGAGGGGCTTTCAGTATGCAAACAAATTGTAATAAATTGCCATCCTGTGCAGGGTTGCTAACCTGCATGGGATGGCAAGACGTTGCGGAATTGCAACACCAGAACTGGGGACCATACCCCCAATCATCGTGAACAAGTGAAGCGGCTCGCGATTGCCGGAAAGTTGCAGAACCTGCGGGTCGTGTGGCGGAGGCGGGCAAACCAATGCGGTTGCCGGAAAGGAAGCTGGTCCCCCAAAGGACGCATTGTCGTCATGGATACATTGGTTCGGGCTGAATTGCGTGACAGCCCCATCGGACAAACCAGCGGGGACGTTACCGGGGATTTGACGGAGATATCCAATGTAAAAAAGAACCGCGGGGAACATTCTCTTTCGTCAGCGATGCATGCAGGCCAAAATCACTCGGCCAATTGCAGGATGATAATGCCGACCAAAGCCAGCGAGACACCGAACCATTCGACCCGCCTCAGGTGATTTCCCGCAAAAAAGTGAATGTACAACAAAATGACGACGATATTCATGGCCAGAAGGGCTGACACCAAACCTGCCATACCGCCATGCAGTGCATTCAAAGCCAGATACATGCCCACCAGATTGAGCAGGCCGACAAACATGCCGAAAACCAGCGTCTTGCCAATGGGCCAGCCTCTGGCGCCTCCCCGGGACGCCTGCGACCGGGCAGCCCGCCGCTCGAGCAGCCACCAACAGCCGAAACAGGCCGCTCCGGTTGCAAACATCATCGAAAGCGTCGGGAAAACGTCCGCTCCCAAACGTGTCGACCAAGCCGAAGTCGTATCAGTAAAACCGAAAAAAAACATGGCCAATAGTCCCATGCCCAATCCTATACGAATGGATTGTCCACTTTGGGGAGCCCAATTCGTGACGACAATGGCAATCATGATGATCAGGAAAGCCACCAGTTGCAATCCGGTAAATGTTTCATGCCACAGCAAATAGGCCAGGATGGTGACGACAACCGGGGCCAGGCCGGACAACAAGGCCACGATGGCGGCTTTTTCGCCGGCGAAACCTTTCACCAAGCTGGCATTGGCAGAGAAGGAAAACGCCCCCATCAGGACGCCTGTCATACTGGCCGCATTCCAAGCCTGTCCATTCAGCAAACCCAAAGCGACACTGCCGATCATCCCGCACAGATATACGCCAAACAGCATCAAATTTCTGTTCACAGCACGTTTGGCGGCCCAATGATAAAAGACCCCCCGAATGCCAAAAGAGATGGACGCCCCGATCGCCATCAAGAGCCACATGCCACTTTCACCCTGTCTTCCGTCTGCGTCTTGTGATCACATGCCGTCTCCGGACAGCGTAACGATATGCGACCCATTGTGCTTGTCGAATTCTAGCATAATTCGTTTTTGGTGTTTGGGCAATGGTTCAAAAAGGTTTCATTGCCAACAAACGAGCATGATAACGGTTGCAATGTGCCTACTGTTTTGGTCATGCGTTTTTTTGCAATCGTTTCTATTTGGCCTGTTAAAGTATGGGGAAAAGAAGGATTCAATGGATAGACATTTCAATCGAAAAGCAGGTTGACATCAATAGTAACCATCGGTTATATTATAACCAAAGGTTAGTAACCAATGGTTATAATCTGAACCATCCTGTTGGAAGGAAGAAGCAGACAATGTCACGCAAGCAGGAACAGCGAGCAGAAGAAACCAAACGCAGCATTCTGGAAGCAGCCGGCGCCCTTTTCGCCGAACGGGGATACGATGCCGTTACAATGCGCGAAATTGCCAAAAAAGCCGGATGCTCGCATACGACCATATATCTTTATTTTGACGACAAGGAAACGCTGCTGCACCAACTTGCCGCTCCTCCGCTGCAATCCCTGAAAGACGAGATGGAACGAATCTCCGCCCAAAACAAACATCCGTCCGACAAACTGAAAGAAATCTTTCTCGCGTATATCCACTTTTGCCTGGCCAACCGGAGCATGCACACGATTTTTTTTGGCGCCGGCGCCTCGCGGGTAGACGAGGAGGAACCTGCACTTGAAATCAATCGCCTGCGCATCGGACTGTTCCGGTTGCTCATGCGTTCGCTGCAGGAATTTCTGCACATCGGGCAGGACGACGAACGGCTGTTGGCGTACAGCCGGATATGCTATTTTACGCTTTATGGCATTGTGGCCACATATACACCATCCAAAGAAACGGTTGAACAGCTCATGGACCGATTGTCCTCTACCTTTCATACCGCAGTCGATGCGTTGCTGATTGGATTCCAGCGTCTGTTAAAGGAGGAGGCAAATCATCATGAAAATTGAACAAATTTCCGGGCGCATTTGGGCATTGAAAACATGGGCCATCTTCCCCATCCAAATGTGGGTGGTCAAAGAGGAAGCGGGCGTGACTTTGGTGGATGCAGGCATGCCATTCATGGCAAAAGGCATATTGCGCTTTATTGAAACGCTGGATGCCGGGCCGCTCCGGCGCATCCTGCTGACGCACGGTCATACCGATCATGTCGGCGCCATTCGCACCATTTTGAAACAGCATGACGTTCCGGTCTATGCGCACCCGACGGAGATCCCTTATATGGAAGGCAAATTGCCGTATCCCGGCCGCAAAAAAGCGGTGTCGTCCCTGCCTCCTGGGCTGGCACAACCGCTGCCTGCACAGGCAGACGGACAATTGCAACCGATCGCCGGATTGCTGCCGCTGCTTACGCCGGGACATTCCCCAGGGCATATCGTTTATTACGATGCAAAAGAGCGTATATTGCTGGCAGGAGACTTGTTCAATGCCAAACGCGGGAAGCTGCGCAAACCGATGTTCACCTTCGACATGCCGCTTGCGCTGGAAAGCAGCCGCATCGTACAGGAATTGGATCCATTGCGGCTGGAAGTGAGCCATGGCGGTTCGGTTTTTCGCCCTGCGCAGCAATTGGCGGATTATTGGAAAGAAAACGAGCGATTTGTCCGGGCGAATGGAAAATGACCATTAGTTTGTCGATCTTAAGTTCTAAACTTTAACTCTTTTTAGGCAAGAATAGAACAGAGTATTTTGCAAAATACAAAAAGGTCAAATGTGGTTATACTACGTATTAAACTTGCTTTTCACTCAAAAAATTTAAAGCAGTTTTATTGAGCGGATCTATTTCTAATATTTCCTTTGCAATTCTTATCGCTTCCTCTTTTGATACTAATTGCTCAGGGACTATATGAAGAAATAAAAGTAATTCCTTTGAAGCAACATCGGATGGTTCAATTTGCACTGCTCTTTTTGCATGGTAATAAGCTGTAGATACGCACCCTCTATGAAACAAAGAGGATTGCTCATTAGACCACAAGCAATTTGGTGTAATTTTGCTGTTTCATCTTTTAGCAATAGATTAACGACAAAAGTGTATATGGAGATATTATTTTCTTGATAAGCAGCGTACATCAGGATGTTCTCCAATTCATCCTCATTGATTTTGTTTGATGTTAGATATAATTCAGCTTCGTTGTATTCACCTTTTAATATTAAAGAAATAAATAATTCTCTATCCATTACTTGGCATCCCAACCATTGTTCGCTACATCATGTTTCTTGTAGCCCAATTCTGCGTCCAGTTCGGCCTCAAGCATGGACTGCAACGTCTCGGCAAACAATTCCTTCAGCGCCGATTGTACGTCATCCATTGTATTCAGATTGTTGTCCCTGATGAATGCTTTCACCTGGTGTTTACCGCATAATAAAAATGCCGAAAATCGCAGCGTAAAAATGCTGAACCAGAATGCAAAAAAGGCACTTGTCAGCACTCTCAAATCCTCCTATCGTTGTGTTTGCTGAAGACATCGACGAAGGAGACTCGAAAGGATGCTGAAAATGCCTCAACAACAATATATCAGGTTTTGACGCGAAGTAGAAGGCTGCTCCATACAAGACATCGCTAACCGAGTTGGTGTCCATTGGCGAACAGCAAAAAAGTATGCAGATAAGGAAAATTGGAATGCAACAGTGACCAAAAGAAAGAGCCGGTCCCCGGTAATGGGACCCTTTATGGAAATTGTTGACGCTTGGCTTGAAGAAGATCGTCTGCTCCCTCGCAAACAACGGCATACTGCCACACGAATCTTCCATCGGCTCCGAGATGAGTACCAGTTTCAGGGAAGCGAACGAACTGTCCTCACTTACGTCAAACGGCGGAAAGCAGAGTTGGAGCTCGAAAGGGCCAAAACTTACGAAAGGCTGGAACATCCGCCTGGAGAAGCACAGGCAGATTTCACTACCATTGAAGTTTGCCGGAATCATCAGCTCGTCTCGCATAAATTGCTTGTGCTATCGTTCCCATACAGCAATGCGGCTTTCGTGTATCCGGTGCCTGCGGAGAACCAGGAATGTTTCTTGGAAGCCATGAAACAAGTTTTTGAACAAATAGGCGGTGTGCCGCAGCGAATCTGGTTCGACAATTTATCTGCCGCTGTTGTACATATCGAAAAACATGGACAAAGACAACTGACGGATATGTTTCAACGATTCTGTGCGCATTACCGATTCGAAGCTGTATTCTGTAATCCTTATAGCGGGCATGAAAAAGGGCATGTTGAAGCCAAATGCGGTTATTCCAAGCGTAATTGGGCAGTGCCGGTCCCCCTGTTTGAAAACCATGAGCAACTGGTTGCACATTTCTCCAAGCAAGCTGAACAAGACCGTCAGCGTCTTCACTACACCAAGCAACGGCAAATTGAGCAGTTGTGGCAAGAAGACGAAATCCGGCATCTTCTGCAGCTTCCGTCGAAACCATTTGAGGCGTTCCGGCTGCATGCCGCAGTTGTAAACAAGTACGGAGAAATTCGAGTCGATGAGGCATCCATTCCACTGCATGGACAAGCTGCGCCAGGAACAGAAGTGATGGTACAGCTGTATTGGGACCGACTTGC
>Ga0310835_100162_pt1 | contig 63070 bp, 58 predicted proteins | sample SM_ome_3_FD_201308 | JGI IMG/M metagenome (GOLD analysis project Ga0310835, IMG submission 201308) | Sorghum-adapted microbial communities enriched on stacked mutant (SM) sorghum from Joint BioEnergy Institute, Emeryville, California... ...
CGTCGAGGATTTTCTCCACCACAAGTACCTTTTTCCATTCTGCTCTGGTCAATGTCACTCTCTCCTGTCCCATAGTGACATTATCTCAGAACAGTTATACCGTGACATTATCACAGAACAACGACACAATGAATGCGCGCCCGGTTGACATTCGCACCCGGCGCGCGTATAACTGTAATATTATCTCAGGTACATGCACGAGCGGAGGCATATCGCAAATGGAGAAATGGACGCAGACCGGAAACGGCACGGGATTGGCCGACATCGTCAAGGCCCACCAGCTGCTCAAGGAGGTCGTCGTGCGGACGCCGCTGCAGCACAGCCGCGTGCTGTCCGAGCGGTTCGGCGCCCGCGTCAGCCTGAAGCGGGAAGATCTGCAGGTCGTGCGGTCGTTCAAGATCCGGGGCGCGTACCACATGATGCGGACGCTGGACGAGGAAGCGCTGGGGCGGGGCGTCGTCGCCGCGAGCGCCGGCAACCACGCGCAGGGGGTGGCGTTCTCCTGCCGCGCGCTCGGCGTGAAGGGACGGATCTTCATGCCGGGCACGACGCCCCGGCAGAAGGTGAAGCAGGTCGCGTTCTTCGGCGGCGACGCCGTCGAGATCGTGCTTGTCGGCGACACGTTCGACGACGCCTACAGGGAAGCGGTGAACGCCGGCGAGCGGGACGGCATGACGTTCATCCATCCGTTCGACGATCCGCGCGTCATCGCGGGCAACGGCACGGTCGGACTGGAGCTGCTGGAGGACGCCGAGACGCCTCCGGACTTCGTGCTCGTGACGATCGGCGGCGGCGGGCTCGCGGCCGGCGTCGCTTCCTATATCAAGAGCGTGTCGCCGCAGACGAAGGTGATCGGCGTCGAGCCGGAGGGCGCGCCGGCCATGCGGACCTCGCTCGACGCCGGCGAAGTCCGGGCGCTCGAGCGGATCGACAACTTTGTCGACGGCGCCGCCGTGAAGCGGGTCGGCGATCTGACGTTCGCGATCTGCCGCGAGCTGCTCGACGACGTCATCACCGTTCCCGAAGGCAAGGTGTGCACGACGATTCTCGAGCTGTACAACGAAAGCGCCATCGTCGTCGAGCCGGCGGGCGCCCTGACGGTCGCGGCGCTGCACGCCGTCCGGGACCGGATCGCCGGCAAGTCGGTCGTCTGCGTCATCAGCGGCGGCAACAACGATGTCGACCGGATGCAGGAAATCAAGGAGCGCTCGCTGATCTACGAAGGCCTGAAGCATTATTTCGTCATCAACTTCCCGCAACGGGCGGGCGCGCTCCGGGAATTCCTCGACAACGTGCTCGGACCGACGGACGACATCACCCGCTTCGAATATACGAAGAAGAACAACAAGGAGAGCGGTCCGGCGCTCGTCGGCATCGAGCTGAAGCAGCCGGAAGACTACGAGCCGCTCATCCGCCGCATGCGCGAGAAAGGCATCCAGTTCACCGAACTGAACAAGGATCCGCACCTGTTCAACCTGTTGATCTGAACCGCCGGCCCGACCGCCTCCGGACCGACCTCCCGCCGGCCGGACCCTCCCTTTCGCCGGCCCGGCTTTCGACACCCGTCGCCCCGACCCGCGGCGGGTGATTTTTCACCCGATCTTGACTATAATGGAACGAAAAAGACATAAAATGCCATCCCGACGGCTGAATGAAGCCTCCCGCGCCGGCGGACGCTTTCAGTCAGTACCGGGGGGAGGCGAGGTGAAGAGTCTGTTCAACCGGTCAACTCGGGCGGAAATGCTGCTGCTCGGCTTCATCCTGCTGCTGGTCGAATTCGTGCGGGGCGCCGTCGCGGCAAGCTACATTCCGATCCATGGGGAGAAAATGCTGGGCCTGTCGCTCGACGTGGTCGGCGCCGCGATTACGGCCCATTTTCTGACGGATACGGCGCTGAAAATGGTCATCGGCTGGCTGCTGGACCGGTTCTCGGCGCGAACGGTCGTCCAGGCGGGGCTGCTCGCGTCGCTGGCCGGCGTCTCCCTGATGCCCTGGGCGGACGTGCCGTGGCTGTTCATCGCTTCCGCCGCGCTGTTCGGCATCGGCATCTCGCCGATCTGGATCGTCTGCCTGACGAAGGTGACCGAGGACCGGCGCGCCACCCAGATGGGGCTCCTGTACACGATCTGGTTCATCGGCATCGGCGCCGGCCCGATTGCGTGCAACCTGCTGCTCGAGCACGCGCCCGCCGCGGCAGGCCGCCTGATCATCGCGGTGACGGCCCTGTCCTGGGCGCTGTCGCTCTTCATCTCGAACCGGCGCGAGCGCGGCATCGGGACGATTCCGCTTGCCCGGCAGATCGCGATGCTGCGCGACAAGCTGTACCGCATGCGGGCGCTCCTGCCCGGCATGATCCTGCAGACGATGGGCGCGGGCATGCTGCTGCCGGTGCTGCCGGCGTTCGCGGAGAAGGAGCTCTCCGTCTCGAGCGGCACCTATTCCCTGATTCTGCTCGCCGCCGGCGGGCTGACCGTGATCGGCCTCATGCCGATGGGCCGGCTGTCCGACCGCGTCGGGCGCAAGCGAGTCTTCCTCACCGCAGGATTTTTCACGTTCGCCGCGCTGCTGTTCCTGCTGGCGACGGCGCCGCCTTTCTGGCAATGCCTGCTGATCGCGGGCGCGCTCGGCATCGCCTACTCCGCGGTGCTGCCTTCCTGGAACGCGCTGCTCGCGTCGTATCTGCCGAAGTCGCAGGAGGGGCTCGGCTGGGGCATTTTCTCGACGCTGGAGGGGATCGGCATCATGATCGGACCCGCGCTGGGCGGCATCATTGCGTCGCTCGGCAGGGAAGCCGATGTGATCTGGACGGCCGCCGCGCTGTTCGGGCTGATCGGCCTGTTCTACCTCCTGTATCCGCTACGTCCCGCAGATCCCGCGGTCGGCGCGCCCGCAGGCAAGCAGCCGTCATGACTTCAGGAAAGCGACTGATTCGACGTGTTCGATGCGATCATGGACTGGTTCAACCAGCTGCGCCAGATGGACGAGGAGCAGCTCAAGCGGACAATCGAGAGCTATGCCGCCTACGGCCCGCTTCCCGGCATTCTGCTGCCGTTCCTGGAGGCGTTCCTCGCCTTCCTGCCGCTCGTCGTCTTCATCGCGGTCAACGCGAACGTCTACGGCCTGTGGCTCGGCATCTTCTACTCCTGGATCGGCGTCGTCGCCGGCTCCTGCTGCGTCTTCTGGATCGCTCGGCTGATCGGCCGGCGGCCGGGCATCTGGCTCCAGCGCCGCTTCCCCGCGACCCGGCGGTTCTTCCGATGGATCGAGCGGCGGGGGTTTACGCCGATCTTCCTGCTCGCCTGCTTCCCGTTCGCGCCTTCGTTCCTGATCAATCTGGCCTCCGGACTCAGCACGGTGCGGTTCGTGACGTTCCTGACGGCGATCCTGATGGGCAAAGCGGTCATGATTTTCTCGGTCTCCTTCCTGTCGTTCGACATTACCGCATTCAAGGATCAGCCCTGGCGCATCGTCGCGGCCGTCCTCGCCATCGCCGTCATGTGGTTCGGCGGCAAAAAACTCGAGGCCCGCTACCTGTCGCGTACAAACCGCTGACAGGCCCGCGGGCCTTGCCGTTTCTTCGCGCCGGTTCGCGCCGGTCCGCTATTCCCCGCGACCGCCGGACTTGCGGGTCCCGTCCTGCGCCGCTTCCGCATCGCCGTCCTCCGCTTCCGCATCCTCCGCGCCGCCCGCCGATTCCGCGCGCATCATCCGGTCCAGCAGCTTGTCGAGCCGGTCCAGATGCCAGGCGTACTCGAACATCGCGGACGCGACGAACAGGAGCCGCCTCCGCTCCGCCGACTGCTCGCCCAGATACGCGGTCAGATCCTTCGCCAGATCGTCCGCCGGCTCCGGACGGATGCGCGCGCCGGGCTTGATCTTCCCTTCCCACTTGAGGAGCAGCTGCTCGTGGCATTTCGTCAGCGCCTCGATCCGCCGGTCGAACCGCTCCGCCCATTCGGCCGCGCCCGGCGAAGAGTAGAAATGCTCCTCGACCGCGTCCAGCAGCGCCGCGCCCGTCCGCAGCGTCTTGATCATCTGGCGCGAGAGCAGGAGCTGCCGCGCGTGCCGCCGCCGGCCCGCGGGACGGAACACCCGGTCCTCCCGGAACAGCGTGTATTGCTCGTCCAGACGGCGGAAGATCTGTTCCAGCTTCTCGTGCTCCTCCCGGAACACCTTCTCCCGGATCTCGTTCGAAACGGCCGTCCGGAGCAGCAGCGACAGAATATTGCAGGCCTCGTGCACCTGTTCGCGGAACTGCAGCTTCGGGCGCGGCGGAAGGACGAGCACGTTGACGAGAAACGCCGAGACGATCCCCGTCAGCACCATCGCGAACCGCTCGAGCGCGAACCGCCAGCCTTCCGCGTGTCCGTCCATCACCGCCACGACCGTGACGAGCGTCAGGCCGATCGCGCTCGTCGTCTTGAGCCGGATGTTGAGCAGGATGACCGCGACGCAGACGATGCCGACCGAGATCGGCGTCACGCCGAGCGCGTAAGCCGCGCCGAGCGCGAACGCGGCGCCGATGATGTTCGACTGGATATGGTCGTGCACCTGCCGCCAGGAACGGTAGATCGACGGCTGGATCGTGAAGATGGCCGCGACCGTCGCGATGATCGGCGTGTTGAATCCGAACAGGCCGCTTACGTAAATGGCCAGCACCACCGCCAGCCCCGTCTTGAGCATGCGCGCTCCGATCGTCATGTCCCGACTCCTTCCCGGATTCGCCGGCATTGCCGCGCATCCGTCATCCCTTGTCCACAACCTCGTAAAGGACGCGGGCCACGATGTCCTGCTTGTAGTTGCCGAAGTGCGAGCCGTAGATCGTGAGCCCCCCGACCTGCCCGGTCTCGGACACGCCGATCCGGAACTTGATGTCCGAACGGCCGTCGAACGGAATGTCGGCGATCTTCACGTCCGAGATCCGGCAGCCGTCGATGAACGTGCCGTTCCCGTTGATCCGGAGCAGCTTCAGGAGACCGTACTGGTTCAGGTGCGGCGGCCACCAGTCCGGGTTGTTCGCCCCCTTCTCCCCGCCGAAATCCCCGGGGGACGTCCAGACCCCCACCTCGGTCTGATTGACATGGAACACGATGTCCGACGGATAGTCGTTGTTGTAGCAGGGCGCTTCCGAGCTCAGCTCCATGATGAACTGCAGCTCGGTGAGCCGGTGGTTCGGCTTCAGATAGTTCGGGATCCGGTATTCGAAAAATCCCCGCGTCAACCAGACGATCTCCGCGTCGATCCGCATCGGATCGGCGAAATAGCGCGGGTTGTCGAACTCGCCGATGATGCTGTCCTTCGTCGCGAGGCCGCAGGTCGGCTCGGCGTTGTAGTCGCAGTAGTGGCCGACCTTGATCTCGACTTCGTAGACGTTCTCCGGCCCCTTGCTCCTGAGCTCGACCGTCAGCAGATCCTCGTTCAGGTAGCAGATCTTCTGGATGCCGTGCTTGCCGACCGCGGTGGTGATCTCGATCAGACCGCTCTCTTCCAGCTTCTTGATGTGCATCGTCACCGCGCCGTTCGACAGGCCCAGTTTCTCGGCGATTTCGTTCAGATTGAGACTGTTGTAGCGGTTCAACAGTTCCAGAATTTCGATCCGGATTTCGGAACCGAGCGCCTTGAACAGGTTCAGCCCGGACCGAAGCTCTTTGATGTGGATCAACGGGGCGCATCCTCTCGTCCGCAATTTGTTTCAATTTATTATAAATTAAACCATCCCGAATGGGAAGGGTTCCGCATAACGCGACAAAACATTCGCTCCGGCTCCCCGAAACGACACCTTTTTCCGTCGCAACCCCCGTTTTTTCGCCCGTTTCTTTTCATCAAAATCGTTCGGATTCGACATTTATTTTAGATTTATATGTAGAAAAAGCTTTAGAAAACGCATTCATTTTAGGTATTGACAAAATAAAAGACCCAAAATACCATTAGAACATGAATCTTTTTAGTATTTTGTAAATTAAATCTTTCATCGGGTTTCCGGCTTACATCCCGCCCGGGAGGGATTAAGCAATATTACGCGCGATCCTTTTTGCAATCGATGTGAAGGGGGAAGGGACGTGAAACGGCATTCGCTCCTGCTCATGGCGCTGATTCTGGCGCTGTCGCTGGCCGCGGCCGCCTGCTCCCGCGGCGGCAAAGGCGGGACTTCGGACGGGGGAGGCACGACGCTCGAGTTCTGGACGTTCAACGAGCTTCACGACCAGTTCTACCAGCACATGGCCGAACGCTGGAACGAGGCGAATCCCGACCGCAAAATCAACCTCAAGGGCATCGTCTATCCGTACGACGACATGCACAACAAGCTGCTCGTCGCGCTGCAGAGCGGGACGGGCGCGCCGGACCTGGCGGACGTGGAGCTGAACAAGTTCCCGAACTTCCTGAAGGGAACGCCGCAGCTCGTGCCGCTGAACGACATCGTCGAACCCGAACTGGACCACCTCGTCCGGTCCCGGCTCGACATTTACGCGAAGGACGGAAAATACTACGGCATCGACTTCCACGTCGGGGCGTCCGTCATCTATTACAACAAGGAGATTTTGGATCAGGCCGGCGTAAATCCCGACAGCATCAGGACCTGGGACGATTTCGAAGCGGCCGGCAGGAAGGTGCTCGAAGCGACGGGCAAGCCGATGGCGACGGTCGAGCTGAGCGACATGTGGTCCATCTGGCCCCAGGTCGCGCAGGCGTCCGGCGGCGACGACCTGCAGACGGCGGACGGCAGGCCGAACCTGACGGGCGATGTCGTGGTCAGACCGCTCCAGTTCCAGAAGCGGCTGCTCGATCAGGGCATCGCGGTGACGGCGCCCGGCGGCAACCACCATGCCGAGGAATACTACGGCTTCATGAACGACGGCGGCGCCGCGTCGGTCTGGATGCCGATGTGGTACATGGGCCGGTTCACCGACTACATGCCCGATCTGAAAGGCAAGATCGTCATTAAGCCGATGCCGGCGTGGAACGCGGGCGAGCCGCGCTCGGCCGGCATGGGCGGCACGGGCACGGTCATTACGACGTTATCGAAAAATATTGAACTCGCGAAGGATTTCCTCGCCTACGCCAAGCTGTCGCGCGAGGGCAACATCGAAATCTGGCGGTTCCTCGGCTTCGACCCGCTGCGCTCGGACGTCTGGGACGCACCGGAGCTGCGCGAGCCGAACAAATTCACCGACTACTTCGGCGATGACATTTTCGACGTGCTGCTGGAAGTGAAGGACGAGATCGAGGGCGTCGTCGTCAACGAGCAGACCCCGGCCATCTCCGACGCGTTCCGGACGTCGGTGCTCGTGCGGATTCTCCAGGACGGCGAAGATCCGGTCAAGGTGCTGGAAGAGACGCAGGCGCAATTGCCATAACGACCGAACCCCGCAACGCGCCGGTCCCGCCCGGTCGGCCGGATCGGCGCGTTGCCGTTTCCCGGAAGGAGGCATGACGCGATGGCGCAACCGGTGCCGTCAACGCCGCGGCAGGCGGCCGTCGGGCTTTCCCGGCTGCGCAGGCTGGCGTACTCGCAGTCGGCCGCGCCCTGGCTGTTCGTGCTGCCGTTCATCCTGTCGTTTGCCCTCTTTTTCGCCTGGCCCGTGCTGTCCGCCGTGAACATGAGCTTCCAGGAAGTGCTGCCCGGCCAGGTTCGCTACATCGGGCTCGAAAACTACCGCGATCTGTGGAACCCGACATTTCGCAAGGCGCTGCTGAACAGCACGGAGTATACTTTCTGGACCCTGCTCGTGCTGATTCCGCTGCCCCTCGTGCTCGCGGTGTTCCTGAACTCGAAGCTGATGGCATGGCGCAATTTCTTCCGCTCGACGCTGTTCGTCCCCGCGCTGGTTTCGGTCGTCGTGGCGGGCACCGTGTTCCGGCTGGCGTTCGGCGAGCTGGAAGGCTCGCTCATGAACACGATCATCGCCGCCTTCGGCTTCGAACCGCAGCAATGGCTGCGCCGGGAGGGACTCGCGATGTTCACGCTCGTGCTGCTGGCGACCTGGCGGTGGATGGGGGTCAATGTGCTTTATTTTCTCGCCGGGCTGCAAAACATCCCCCGCGAGCTGTACGAATCGGCGGAAATCGACGGCGCGAGCGCCTGGGACCGGTTCGTCCGGATCACGCTGCCGCTGCTGAAGCCGATCACGATCTACGTGCTGACGATCAGCATCTACGGCGGCTACGCGATGTTCACCGAGAGCTACATGCTGTGGGCCGGCAACCGGTCGCCGAACGACATCGGGCTGACGATCGTCGGCTATCTGTACCGCAACGGGATCGAGCAGAACAATCTCGGCCTCGGTTCGGCGGTCGGCATCGTCCTGCTTATCATCACGTTCACCGTCACGATGATCCAGCTCCGGCTGACGGGCATGTTCCGGAGGGAGGACTGACATGAGCGCGGGCAACACAAGCAGGCGCCGCCTCGCTTCCGCGGCGCTTATCGTCCTGTTCGTCCTGCTCGGCCTGTTCGCGGTCTCCCCGATCGCCACGCTGATCGTCGCGTCGTTCAAGCCGGCGCAGGAAATGATGCGGTACGGGCTGAACCTCCGGCTCGATCCGGAGCTCCTGTCGCTGAAAAACTACGCGTATCTGTTCTCCGATCAGTCGCTTTACCTGACCTGGTACGGGAACAGCCTGATCATCACCGCCATATTTACCGTGCTGTGCCTGTTCTTCTCGTCCATGGTCGGCTACGCGCTCGCCGTCTACCGGTTCCGGTTCCGGAACGCGCTGTTTGCGCTCGTGCTGGTCACGATGATGATTCCGCTCGAAATCATCATTCTGCCGCTTTACAAGCTGACGATCTCGCTGAATCTGATCAACAACATGTGGGGCGTCATCCTGCCGTTCATGGTGGCGCCGCTGCCGATTTTCTTCTTCCGCCAGTACGCCGGGGGATTGCCGAAGGATTATCTCGACGCGGCGCGGGTGGACGGCTGTACGGAATTCGGCGTCTTTTTCCGGGTCATGGTGCCGCTGATGGCGCCCGCCTTTTCGTCGATGCTGATCCTGCAGGCGCTGTTCTCGTGGAACAACTTCCTCTGGCCGCTCATCGTGCTGCGGACGAACGAGCAGCTCACCATTCCGATCGGGCTGGCGACGTTGCTCACACCGTACGGCAACAACTATGATATGCTCATATCCGGGGCCGTGATGGCCATCGTGCCGATCCTGATCGTGTTCCTGTTCTTCCAGAAGTATTTCATCGAGGGGATGACGGCCGGCGGCATCAAGGGATGACGCCGTTCGCATCCGTTTCGGCCGCCCGAGGCCGACGCCAGACAAGACCAAAAGGAGAGACCGACATGGCACTGAACGCACGCATGACACTGGACCGGGAATTCCGCATCGCCGAGATCGACCCGCGCATCTACGGCTCGTTCATCGAGCATCTCGGGCGCGCCGTCTACGGCGGCATCTACGAACCCGGCCATCCGGAGGCCGACGAACGGGGATTCCGTCAGGACGTGCTCAGGCTCGTCCGCGAGCTCGGCGTCCCGATCGTCCGCTACCCGGGCGGCAACTTCGTCTCGGGCTACAACTGGGAGGACGGCGTCGGCCCGAAGGAAGAGCGGCCGCGCCGGCTCGAGCTCGCCTGGCGGACGATCGAGACGAACGAATTCGGCACGAACGAATTCATCGACTGGGTGCGTGCCGCCGGCGCCGAGGCGATGATGGCGGTCAACCTGGGCACGCGGGGCATCGACGAGGCGCGCCATCTGGTCGAATATTGCAACCATCCGGGCGGCACGTACTGGAGCGATCTGCGCCGCAGGCACGGCTACGAGCAGCCGCACAACATCAAAGTGTGGTGCCTCGGCAACGAGATGGACGGCCCGTGGCAGATCGGCCACAAGACGGCGGCGGAATACGGCCGGCTGGCGCAGGAGACGGCGAAGGCGATGAAATGGGTCGATCCGACGATCGAGCTCGTCTCGTGCGGAAGCTCCCACGCCAGGATGCCGACGTTCCCCGAGTATGAAGCCGTGTCGCTCGAGTTCACCTATGAACATGTGGATTACGTGTCGCTGCACCAGTACTTCGGCAACCGGAGCGGCGACACCGCGTCCTATCTCGCCTCGACGCTCGAGATGGACCATTTCATCCGGACGGTGAAGGCGACCTGCGATTATGTGAAGGCGAAGAAGCGGAGCAGGAAGACGCTGAACCTCAGCTTCGACGAATGGAATGTCTGGTTCCACTCGAACGAGGCGGACAAGCGGATCGAGCCGTGGAGCATCGCGCCGCCGCAGCTCGAGGACATCTACACGTTCGAGGACGCGCTGCTCGTCGGCGGCATCCTGATCACGCTGCTCCGGCACAGCGACCGCGTGCGGATGGCGTGCCTCGCGCAGCTCGTCAACGTCATCGCGCCGATCATGACCGAGAACGGCGGCCGGGCGTGGCGGCAGACCATCTACTATCCGTTCCTGCACGCGTCGCGCTACGGCCGGGGAATCGCCTTGCAGCCGGTCATCGACTCGCCGAAGTACGATTCGGCGGAATTCACGGACGTGCCGGTGCTCGAGGGCATCGGGGTGCATGATGAGGAGCGGGAGCGGCTCACGGTGTTCGCGCTGAACCGGAGCCTCAGCGACGCGCTGAAGCTGAGGTGTGCGATCCGCGGGTTCGAGGGGTATGAGGTGCTGGAGCATATCGTGCTGGAGCACGACGATCTGAAGGCGGTGAACGGGCCGGACGGCGAGCGGGTGAAGCCGCACAACGGCGGGCGATCGCGGGCGGCGGACGGCCTGCTCGAGGCGGAGCTGCCGAAAGCTTCGTGGCACGTCATCCGGCTCGGCAAGCGCGGCGCATGAACACGACAAGACCTCCACGGGATCGTGGGAGGTCTTCTGTTTGGCTGCTTGGGCGGCCGCATATGATTCAGCCGCGAGCCGGCGGCAAAATGGTGCATTTTGGCGCTTTGTCGGTGCGGTGAGGCCCGGATTTCATGAATATGGTGCAAAAATGCACCATATGACCGCATCCTTCGGCGGCATGGGGCAAATATAGTGCAAAAATGCACTACATGACCGATCATCCCGCCCCATGGGGCAAATATAGTGCAAAAATGCACTACATGACCGCTTCATCCCGCCCCATGGGGCATATATAGTGCAAAAATGCACTACATGGCCGCTTCATCCCGCCCCATGGGGCAAATATAGTGCAAAAATGCACTACATTCGGCCTTTCCGGCTTGTTCCCGCGAAATATGGTGCATTTTTGCACTACATGGCGCGGTGTCCTGTGCGGGCCGGCATCGCGGCGGACGGCTCCGCGGCAGGAATACCGAGCAAGGCAGCCCGAGTCCGGCATCCGCCGTGACGGCGCCCGTCGCGTCGACAGCCGCTGCGCCTGCGCCGGGCTGTCGGCCGCCTGCATGCCACCCCGGCCGCCGCCGTCACTCCGATTCGGCCGCCGCCGTCATTTCGCCCCGGCCGCTGACCGTCACTCCGATTCGACCGCCAACCGTCACTCCGCCCCGGCCGCCGCCGTCACTCCGATTCGGCCGCGGCGGCGCTGATCCGCGCCGTCGAAATCGCCTGCGAAGCGAAATCGCTGATAATCCGGGTGAGCCGCTCGTTCTCGTTCTGCGCCTGCCGCAGTTTCTGGTCGAGATGCTGGATCTTGACTTCCTTGTCGCGCTCGCGGGTCTCGAGCTCGCGCAACCGGAACTCGAATTCCTTCTGGTTGCGGTTCAGATCCAGCATCAGCTGCCGGATCGTCAGCTCCCGCTCGGACAGCCGCTCCTGCAGCTCGCGGATCCGGTTCTCCTGCTGCAGGCGCTGCGCGTTGGTGTCGGCGAGCAGCTGGTCGTACTGCGTCTTCAGTTCGAGCGCATTCTCCTTCGCGCGGTTCAGCTCGGCCGTCAACGTCTCCAGCTTCTTCTCCAGGAATCCTTTGTCGTACTGCAGCTCGCGGATCTGGTCCTCCTGGGCGACGAGCGCGCGGTCGCGATCCTCGACCTGCAGTTTCAAGCCCTCGCGGGATTCCACCACCTGCTGCACGATGTCGATCAGCTTCGCGACGAGCGGATCGTCGAGCGCGTTCGGACGTACCGGCGCTTTGCCGCCGTTCGCCTCATGGTTCTGGCCCGCAGCCGCCGACGTCTGATCGGATTGGGCCTGCGTCTCGGTTTTCTTCATTGTCGTCAACCTCTGTAAAAGATTCATTCCGCCTCTTCCCCTTTCTCCTCCTCAGGCGGCCTCCGCCGCCGTCTTTCAATTGGCCGGCCTGGCCGGTGCGCGTTGTCTGGCCATACTGAGCCCCGCCTTCCCGTCGCGTGATGGAACCAACCCGACTTGTCCGATAATCGCCATTCACCCTACATATCGACATCCGGGCATGGCTTTCATTAGACTATTCGGCAAAATTCTCCCGCTTCCTCTACAAAATGCGACATCATCCGAGAAAAAAAGAACGCCCCGGCCCGTCGCCGGAGCGTTCACGGTCAACCATACCCGTCGCCGCGCTCCATCGGAAGTCTGTGCGCCGCCATCGCCGCTCGGCTGACGTGCGTCGCCACCGCTCGCTTGCCTGACGTGCGTCATCACCGCCCGCTCGGCAGCCGTGCGCCGCCATCGCTCGCTTGCCTGACATGCGTCGTCACCGCTCGCTCGCCTGACGTGCGTCATCACCGCCCGCTCGGCTGACGTGCGTCGTCACCGCTCGCTTGCCTGACGTGCGTCATCACCGCCCGCTCGGCTGACGTGCGCCGCCATCGCCGCTCGGCTGACGTGCGTCGCCACCGTCCGCTCGCCTGACACGCGTCGTCACCGCCCGCTCGGCAGCCGTGCGCCGCCATCGCTCGCTTGCCTGACGCGCATCGTCACCGCTCGCTTGCCTGCCGTGCGTCGTCACCGCCGGCCTGCCTGCCATGTGTCGTCACCGCCGGCTTGCCTGCCATGCGTCGTCACTGCCGGCCCGCCTGACACGCGTCGTCACCGCTCGCTCGCCTGCCGTGCGCCGCTTGCCATTTGGCTTCCGCCCGCGTTCGATCGTCCGCCTGCGAACCCGACTGCGCCTTCGGATCTCCCGTTCACGTGCCGCAGAATGTACGGTACGGACGGTCCGGCTTCGGCGGCGGCGCGACATATTCCGCGGGCGCCGCATCGTAATCGTAGGGCTTCGCCAGCGCGGCGAGCAGCCGCTCCATGACGGTCAGATCGCCCTTCGCGGCGGCTTCCAGCGCCTCCTCGACGCGCAGGTTGCGCGGAATGACCGCCGGATTGGCTCCCTCCATGAGTCGCCGCGCCTCGGCTTCCGTCCGGCGCTGCCGCGCGAGCCGGCTCCGCCAGCGTTCCAGCCACTCGCCGAACTCCCGCGCGCCGCGCATCGGCGTCTCCTCCGGCCTGCCGCGCGTCAGGTCGTAGAACGTGAGCGTGTAGTCCGCCCGATGCCGGCGCATCAGCTCGAGCAAATCCAGAGCCAGCGCCGCGTCTTCCTCTTCTTCGTCGAACAGCCCGAGCTTGGCGCGCATCCCCCGCAGCCAGTGATGCTCGTACCGGTCGGCGTACGCGCCGAGCGCCTCTTCCGCCAATTCGACGGCCTTCTGTTCGTCCTCGTGCAGCAGCGGCAGCAGCCCCTCGGCCAGCCGCGCCAGATTCCAGGCGCCGATCTCGGGCTGCCGGCCGTACGCGTACCGTCCGTGCGTGTCGATCGAGCTGAACACGGTGAGCGGATCGTATTCGTCCATAAAAGCACACGGGCCGTAGTCGATCGTCTCGCCGCTGATCGTCATATTGTCCGTGTTCATGACGCCGTGGATGAATCCGACCAGCATCCAGCGGGCGATGAGCGCGGCCTGGCGCTCGATCACCTCGCGAAGCAGCGCCAGATACGGCTGCGCATCTTCCGCGACCTCCGGCATGTGCCGCGCGATCGCGTAGTCGGCCAGCGCCTTCAGGCCGTCCCGCCCGCCGCGCCACGCCGCGTACTGGAACGTGCCGACGCGCAGGTGGCTCGCCGCCGTGCGGGTCAGCACGGCGCCCGGCAGCACGGTCTCGCGGATGACCGGCATGCCGGTCTTCACGACCGCGAGGCTCCGGGTCGTCGGAATGCCGAGGGCGTGCATCGCCTCGCTGATGATGTACTCGCGCAGCATCGGCCCGAGCGCCGCCCGGCCGTCGCCGCCGCGCGAAAACGGCGTGCGGCCCGACCCCTTGAGCTGGATGTCGACCAGCGCTCCCGAAGGGGCGCGCTGCTCGCCGATGAGCAGCGCCCGGCCGTCGCCGAGCATCGTGAAATAGCCGAACTGATGGCCGGCGTACGCCTGGGCGATCGGCTCCGCTCCCGCCGGCAACCGGTTGCCCGCCAGCGCCTCGACGCCCTCGGGCGCGCGGAGCGCCTCCGGATCGAGGCCGAGATCGAGCGCCAGCCGCTCGTTCAGGACGACGAGCTCGGGTCTGGCCACCGGGACCGGATCCTGCCGATGCCAGAAAAGTTCCGGCAAACGCGCGTACGTATGCTCGAGCCGCCAGCCGGCCCGCGTTTCCGTCCGTTCCATCGCGCGAGGCACCTCCTTTTTTCCGCCGCATCCGAAAATCGCGACAGCTAGTCTTCCCCGCCGCGGCCGAAAATGTGCGCCAGGATTACGACCAATGTTACCACACCGGGTTGGAAAAAGACACCGCAAAACTCGATCCGACCCGCCCCGATTCGAAACCGGACGGCATTGCCGTTCGAACGCTGTCGCGCGGTCGGGGTGAAGCCGGGACTTTGCGTCGGGCATCCCGGACGGGCGGCGGACATGACGGTACTCGCGCAGCATTTTTCGGCTTGACAGCGGGCTTCGACAGCCTCCTCGCGCGCGGCGTAATAAGATGGAAGCGGATCGTTCCGTTGCCGCGCCCGGCCGGAACGTCATCGACAACGTCGCGAGGAGGCGGGTTCGCATGCGAAGCGTGAAAGAAACCGGCGCGGTCCCGACCGCGGGTCGGGTTGAAGCTCCGGATGCGCGGAACGTCCGGCCGGAGGAAAACCCGGAGACGGCAGAGCGCCGGCGGCTGACGCTGCGCCATCTGCACAGGTTGATCGAAACGCTCAGGGAAGAGCACTTGAAACTGGAAGAGCGAGTGGACAAGCTGTCGGAACTGGTGAACAGGATGGCCGCGCCGGATGACAGGGTGCGGCGGGAGAGCGTGCGGAACGGCGCGAATGGCGCGGGTGGCATGAGCGGGGCGGGCGGCATGAACGTCTTGAAAGGCGCGGGCGACATGAGCGGGGCGGGCGGCATGAACGTCTTGAAAGGCGCGGGCGACATGAGCGGGGCGGGCGGCATGAACGTCTTGAAAGGCGCGGGCGGCATGGGCGGTGCGGGCAGCCTGAACGTCGTGAACGGCGCGGGCGGCATGAGCGGGGCGGGCGGCCTGAACAGCTTGAACGGCGCGGGCGGCATGGGCGGTGCGGGCAGCCTGAACGTCGTGAACGGCGCGGGCGGCATGAGCGAGGCGGGCGGCATGAACGTCGTGAACGGCGCGGGCGGTGCGAGCGTTCCGATCCGTGCAAGCAGAGCAAGCGATCGGACCGGGGACCGGACAGGGGAATGGCGCGCTTCCGCGCCGCCGGAGTTGCCGCCCGATGCCGACGCCTTCGGGATGCGCGAAACGGCGCGCCGCCGCGGAACGGCGCAACCTGACGCCGCGGAAGACCGGGCCGCGTTCGGCTTCGCGATCTGGGCCGGCATCGAGCGGGCGATCGGCAACGCCGCCGCCATGCTGGCGGCCGGGCGGGAAGCCGCCGCCGATGACGCGGACCGGCCGCCGGAGCCCGCGCGACCGGCGGCGCTCTTCCGCGGCGGGCGTACGCCGGAGCCGGATCGGCGCGAGGTGCCGATCGAGAGCCTGCTGCTCGAGCTGCGCGAAGCGGCGCGCATCGCCGACGAGATCGCGGCGAGCGCTTCCGCCGACGAGACGGACCCGTCCCGCCCGGCGCGGTCGTCGAGTTGGCGCGTCGATGAAGTATCCAACGATGCTGCCGCAAGCGCGGGCGGCGGTGACACGGCCGACGCAGGCTCAAATGACGTGTGCGCGCCTGGCGAAGGCAAGGTCGTCGGCGGCGCGGAAGACGGAAGTCCGGCCGGCGGAATCGCCGCGCAAGGGCTTGAAGCGATTGACGCGCCGTCCGAACCGATCGCGCGGCTTGCGGCATCCTCCGACGGCGGATCGGCGGAGACGCGGCCAACGGATGCGCCGCCTGCGGATGCTCGCCTGACAGCGGTTGCGCAAACCCCGGATGCATCGCCTGCGGGTGCTCGCCTGACAGCGGTTGCGCAAACCCCGGATGCATCGCCTGCGGGTGCTCGCCTGACAACGGTTGCGCAAACCCCGGATGCGCCGCCTGCGGGTGCTCGCCTGACAGCGGTTGCGCAACCCCCGGATACGCAGCCCGTGGATACGCACCCTGTGGATGCACGTCTGGCGGCTGTCGAACAGCCCCCGGATGCGCGGCACCCGGATGCATCGCATGTTGCCGATGCACACTCCGCAATTATCCGGCATGCAGACGCGCGGCATGAAGCGGACGGGCAGTCCGCGGAAACGCGGATTTCGGGCGCCGGGCAGCCCGCGGATGCGTCCGCATCAGACCAACCGCCGCAAGCCGCTCTCCGTCCCGTGCCGTCGGATATGCCGTTCGTCTTCATTCCGCGCTCCGAACGGCATCGCGCCCGCAAGAAACGCTCCCTCTGGTCGCGCTTGTTCCACCGGCATCACGTCCATTCATGATCAAATCCCGGCAGCCGATGCCGAATCGGCCGCCGGGATTTTTGCGTGCCCACGGAAATTGAACCCCGCCGAAAAAATCGGACCGTCCCTTTCCCCGCTCGACACCATTTCCCGGGAAATGTCGAGCCCGCATGGCCCGCATGGCCCGCATGGCCCGCATCGCCCCGCTTTGTCACGCTTTCCCCAGAAGCCGGCGCAGTTCGTTCCGCCTCGCGACCAGTTGCCGGAACTGCGCGTCGAGCGCCGCCGGGTCGTCGCCGGGCCCAGGCACGCTCAACTTGCCGAGCGTCTCCGACAGCTTCGTCTCCACCGTCATGAGCTCTTCCTCCAGCGCCGCATCGCCCGCCGCTTCCCGGCGCGCCTTGTGCTCCTCGTATTCCCGGTGTCCGCCCTCGAACACGTGCACCCGTCCGTCCCGAATCTCGAGGATGCGGTTCGCAACCCGGTCGGCGAACCGCCGGTCGTGCGTGACGAACAGCACCGTGCCGTCGTAGTCGGCCAGCAGCGACTCCAGCGCCTCGATCGACGGAATATCGAGAAAATTCGTCGGTTCGTCGAGCACCATCACATTCACGTCGCCGACGATCAGCTTCGCGAGCGCCGTCCGGACGCGCTCGCCGCCGCTCAGCACGCCGACCGGCTTGTACACGTCGTCGCGCCGGAAGAGCAGCCTGGCCAGAACGGCGCGCACCACCTCCGGCGGCTGCGCCGACCCTTCGGAGATATTGTCGATGACGGATCGTTCCGGCTGCAGAATGTCCAGATTCTGGCTGAAATAGCCGATTTTCGCCGCCGGAGCGATCGCCACGCCTTCCCCCCGTTCTACAATGCGCCGGAGCAGCGTCGTCTTGCCCGACCCGTTCGGGCCGATCAGCGCGGTCTTGCTGCCCGCCGGCAGCGCGAACCGGACATCGCGCCAGAGCAGCCGGCCGCCGGCGCGCGCTTCCAGCCCGTCGACGCGGATGACGACCCGGCTGCCGAGCCGCGCCGCTTCCGGCACATTCATCCGCACCCGCTCCGGCTCCCGCGGTTTGTCGACCCGTTCAAGCTTCCCGATGCGCGTCCGGAGCGCCTTGATCGACTGGTGGATGCCCTTCTGCACGGAACCGTAAAAATCCTTGCCCATTCGCGCTTCCGACGGACTCAGATTGCGCGGACCGCTCTCCATGCGGGCCGCCTTCTGCGCTTTCCGCCGTATGGCCTCCTCCAGCTGACGCCTTTTGTCCACATAGGCTTCGTACTTCTCCCGATGCTGACGCTTCTCGAGCTCGCGCGCCTGCCGGTAGAACGTGTAATTCCCGCTGTAGGACGTCACGACGCCGTCCTCGATCGCCCAGATGCGCGTGCAGACCCGGTCGAGGAACTCGCGGTCGTGGGAGACGACGACCAACGCGCCCTCGTAGGCGAGCAGCGCCTTCTCAAGCCGGCGGATGCGGTCGGCGTCGAGATGCATGGTCGGCTCGTCGGCCAGCAGAAGCGCGGCGCGCCCGGCCAGCGCCCGCTCCATGTACAGCGCCGTCGTCTCCCCGCCGCTCAGCGTGCCTTCGTCGGGCTTCAACTGCGGGATGACCGCCCGCGAGCCGGCGATCCGGACCGATCCGGCATCCGGTTGCGCCTCGCCGGCGATCAGCCGAAGCAGCGTCGTTTTGCCCGCGCCGTTCATGCCGACGAGGCCGATCCGCTCGCCGGACGCGATGCGAAGCTGTTCGGCCCGGAACAGCGGCCGGCCGGCGACAAACATTTCCACCTGCGATGCTTCGAACAACATCATCATGAAAAAACCTCCCGAATCCATCATCCGGACGGGAGGCTTGCGTCATGAACACGGCACGCGATGAACACGGCGCACGCGCCCATCGACCGCCCAAAACCGCGGCGGAGAGCGACGCATCCGCACATCGCGGGCTCAACCCACAGGTCCATGCCCGGTCCATGCCGGGCAAGCGGCAAACGTGCCGCATCACGCGCAAGATCCCGTCCGGAAACAGCCAACGGACCCGCCGCGCCAGGCGCTCCACCGCGCCCGCGGGCAATACGGAACAAGCCGTCTCGAGCGGCTTCCGTCGTCCGTTCTGCAACAGCGGTCTCCATTCGTTCGGGATTACTTGCGCATCGGACCCATGTTCACCCTTTCCTTATCTTGTTGCCCTGATTGTAGCGAAAAAATCTCCGCGAATCAACCGGCGTCCGTACTTTCCCACAGTTCGTCCAGCAGTTCGCCTTCCAGCCGGAACAACCCTTCGAAGGCGCGCGACGTCTTCAGCAACGCTTCCGGAATGTCGCGCACCCGCTCCGGATCGGACGACGCGGCCGCCAGACCGGCCTGAAACCGTTCCAGCCGGTTCTCCGCCCGCCGGATCATCGCGTCCAGATCGTCGAGGCGTCCGGAAGCGTCGCCGATCACCCGCTCGAGAAGCGGCCGCAGTTGCTCCTCCGCCCAGGCGGCATGTTCGCGCACATCTTCGCGGAACGGCCCGGTTTTCTCCAGCAGCCATCCGAATTCGTCCCCGACAAACCGGGAATGCCGGCGCCGGTATATCGAACGGGTCAGGGCGGCCAGTTCGTTCCACTCTTCCATGAGCAGGCTAAGCTCTTCCTGCAGCCGTTGCACCGCTTCGCCCAGCGGGTACAGCGGATGCCCGAGGATGGCGTTCAGATCGTCGTGGATGCCATGCGTGTGCGGCTTCACGTCCACCCCTCCGCTTCTCTCAAGGTTCACTTCCAGAGTATCGGAGCGGTCGGGCGCAATCTGTGAAAATAATCACAAACCCACGCATTGCCAAAAAGGGACCGGACTCCGGCCCCCGTCATCGGGCGTCCGGAGCCGGTCCCCGCGACAAACCGGCCTGCGGTTCAGAACGCCATCGCGGCCCGCACCGCGCGCTGCCACCCGGCGTACAGCCGGTCGCGCTCCGCGGCGTCCATCGCGGGCTCGAACCGCCGGTCGAGCCGCCACTGCGCGGCGATCTCCTCCCGGCCGCCGAACACGCCCGCGCCAAGGCCGGCCAGATACGCCGCGCCGAGCGCCGTCGTCTCGTAATGCACCGGACGTTCGACGGGCGTGCCCAGCAGGTCGGCCTGGAACTGCATGAGCAGGTCGTTCATCGCCGCCCCGCCGTCGACGCGGAGCGCCTTCAGACGGAAGCCCGCGTCCTCCTCCATCGCGTCCAGCACATCCTTCGACTGGTAGGCGATCGACTCCAGCACCGCCCTGATGAAATGCTCCTTCGTCGACCCCCGCGTCAGACCGAACACCGCGCCGCGCACGTTGCTGTTCCAGTACGGCGTGCCGAGCCCGACGAACGCGGGCACGACGTAGACGCCGTCGCTCGACGCGACCCGGGCCGCGTAGGCTTCCGAGTCCGCCGCCGTCTTGATCATGCGCAGGCCGTCGCGCAGCCACTGGATCGCGGAACCGGCGACGAACACGCTGCCCTCCAGCGCGTATTCGACCCGTCCGCCCGCGCCCCAGGCGATCGTCGTCAGCAGCCCGTGCTTCGACGGGATCGCCCGGTCGCCGGTGTTCATCAGCATGAAGCAGCCGGTGCCGTACGTGTTCTTCGCCATCCCGGGCTCGAAGCATCCCTGTCCGAACAGCGCCGCGTGCTGGTCGCCCGCCGCCCCGGCGATCGGCACCTCGCAGCCGAAGAACGCGTCCGGCGCCGTGCGGCCGTACACCTCGGACGAAGGCCGCACCTCGGGCAGCATCGCGGCCGGCACGCCGAGCAGCCGCAGCAGTTCCTCGTCCCATTCGAGCTTGTGAATGTTGAACAGCAGCGTCCGCGACGCGTTCGTCACGTCGGTGACGTGCACGGCGCCGTCCGTCAGCTTCCAGATGAGCCAGGTGTCGATCGTGCCGAACAGCAGCTCGCCCCGTTCGGCCCGTTCCCGCGCGCCGTCCACATGGTCGAGCAGCCAGCGGATTTTCGTGCCGGAGAAATACGGGTCGACGAGCAGCCCGGTTCGCTCCCGGATGATCGGTTCGGCGCCCTCCGCGCGCAGCCGCTCGCAGATCTCCTCCGTCTGCCGGGACTGCCAGACGATCGCGGGGTGGATCGGACGCCCGGTCTCGCGGTCCCAGACGACCGTCGTCTCCCGCTGGTTCGTGATGCCGATCGCGCTGATCTGTCCCGGCTGGATGCCGGCCTGCGCGATCGCCGCCGCCACCACGCTGTGCACGGAAATCCAGATTTCCTCGGCGTCGTGCTCAACCCAGCCCGGCCGCGGATAATGCTGCCGGATCTCCTGCTGGGCCTTCGCCGCGATATTGCCCTCCGCGTCAAAAATGATTGCCCGCGAGCTCGTCGTTCCCTGGTCGATCGCCAGCAGATACGGACCGCTCATGTTCCTCACTCCCCGCATGCGTCGGATAACATTTTGTCCTTGATTCGCCCCGACGGCCGTAGCCGAATGAAAGCGTTGTCTAAACTATAGCCGCCGCCGCTCCGGACTGTCAACGGCTCGCGTCGCCGTTCGGAAGCTCAGCGCCGGGACGCCTGCCGGACGATCAGCACGGGAACGGTCGCATGCTGCGCCACATGATGGCTGACGCTGCCGAGGAGCATCTCCCGCAGCTTGCCGAGGCCGCGGCTGCCGAGCACGATCAGGTCGCAGCCGTAAGCCCGGGCGTACTCCAGAATGACCGGGCCCGGCGCGCCGTACGCCAGTTCCGCCTTGAACCGGACGATGTCGCGGGCCGCCTCTTTCGCCTCCTCGAGCAGTTTGCGCGCGCGCTGCAGCTCTTCCTCCGGGCTGATGGTCGGCGTGAACATCATGTCGCCCGCGAACGCGGCCGGCACCGGCGCGACGTGCAGCACCGTCAGCTTCGTCCCGCCTCCCGCGTCCGCGATGCGCACCGCTTCGTTCAGCGCGTGCCGCGACTGTTCCGAACCGTCGTAGGCCGCCAGAATATGCCGATAGAGCATGAGTGTCTCCCCTTCGCATCCGCGGTGTCTTTCTTATCATCATAACTTGGCGCGGGTCCGGACGGCATTGTCAATTTGCGCAAAATTGGCGTTGGTGATCTTCCCTAAATGGAGCGGGCGATCGTGATGCGTCCGCGCGGGTGTTGAGCGAAAGGGACAAGATCGAAAAGGGACGGACAGCGGCATACCCGCCCCGTGACCCGAAAAATTGCCCGAACGCCGGGTTCTTCTTGTCCCGGCTCGCCGGAAAGCATATGATAGGAAATGGCTACGGCAAAATCACCGGCGCTATCGCAGCATTTCCGAACGCATCCCGACCGTAAGCCGGGACGTGCCGGACGACCCGAAAGGTCCGGTCGTCCCCCTCGCGTCAAGCGCGTCCGATTATGCGCACGGGCATATTCGCTGCGTGGACGGCGGCTGGATGGCGCGCTGGAACCCGAAAGGAGCTCAAAACCCGATGAAGAAGTTGCAACTGATCAGCAGGCTTCGCGAGGCGGGCGTCGTCGCCGTCCTGCGCGGCGAATCGCCCGAGGATGTCGTGCGGATGGCGGAGAAGTCGATCGAAGGCGGCATCCGGGCGGTCGAGATTACGCTGACGGTGCCGTTCGCGCTCGAAGCGATCACCGCCCTGGCGAAAAAATATCAAAGCGACGACCCGGCTGCGGCGAATTACGCGATCGTCGGCGCAGGCACCGTGCTGGACAGCGAGACGGCGCGCGCGGCGATCCTCTCGGGCGCCGAATTCGTCGTCTCGCCGTGCATCGACGAGGCGACGATCCGGCTGTGCAACCGGTATCGCGTGCCCGTCATGCCCGGCGCGATCACGATCGCCGACATCACGAAGGCGCTCGAGCTCGGCGTCGACGTCGTCAAACTGTTTCCGGGCAACATGTTCACGCCGTCCATCATCCCGACGCTGAAGGGGCCGTTGCCGCAGGCCAACCTCATGCCGACCGGCGGCGTCTCGCTGTCGAACATCGGCGAGTGGATCAAGGCCGGCGCGTTCGCGGTCGGCATCGGCGGCGATCTGACGAAGGAAGCCGTCAAGAGCGGCAACTACGACCTGATCGTCGAGAAGGCGCGGGCGTATATGGACGCCTTCCGCAAGGCCAGGGCGGAGTAGCCGCAATCGGCGGAACGGCCGCAGTCGGCGAAGAGGCCGCAGTCGGCGAAGAGGCCGGGGGCGGCGGAGCTACCGCAGTCGGCGAAGAGGCCGCGGTCGGCGAAGGGGCCCCAGTCGGCGAAGAGGCCGCGGTCGGCGAAGCGGCCGGGGGCGGCGGAGCGGCCGCAGTCGGCGAAGCGGCCGCGGCCGGCGGCCCGACCGGCGGCCCGACCGGCGCCGGAACCGCGAAGCAGGGGCCGGAAGCGCATTCGGAAGGGGATGAGCGGTCGTGCTCGACGACATCGACCTTCAGATCATCCGCTGCCTGCGCGAGAACGCGCGCATGCAGTGGAAGCAAATCGGCGAGATCGTCCATATGTCCGGGGTCGCCGTGGCGAAGCGCATCCAGCGCCTCGAGGAGCTCGGCGTCATCGAGCGGTACACGGTGGAGGTGAACGAGCGGAAGCTGGGCAACCGGTTCTGCGCGTTCATCACCGTCGTCATGAAGGACTGGCAGCATACGAAGTTCCAGCAGTTCATCCGCACCCGCGAGGAGATCCGGGAAGCCCACCGGATCAGCGGCGAACCGTGCTTCATCCTGAAGGTCGAGGTGCCCGACCAGGATTCGCTCTCCGAACTGCTCGACCGGATTCTGGACTACGGCCACTACAAAATCAACGTCTCCATCGGACGGTACAAATAACACGGAGGGGCGGTCCGGCACGCAGCCGGGCCGCTCCGGTTTTGCCGGCTAACAAAAAGTTCGCCGGGCCAACCGCACAGACCGAAACGGTTAGCCCGGCGTATCGCTTCCGCGGCCCGCGGCGGATTACAATGGTCGCGAATCCATTCCACCGCAAGGGAGCGATGCAATCATGAAACTTCGCGCACGAGTCGCAATGCTGCTCGCCGCCGCGACATTCGCGCTGGCGCTTGCCGGCTGCGGCGCAAACGGCGGCGGCAATGCTCCGGATACCGGGGAACACGCCCCCGGTCACGGCGGACACGCGGAACACGAGGCGGGCGGCGCGACGGACAACGCAACCGCGGATGGCGACAACCCGGGCGACGCAATTCCGGATGCCTCAGCCACGGGCGACGCAAATCCGGACGCCTTCGCCGCGAACGACGACCGGCCCGGGGCGCCCGACGCGCCGGCCTACACGCTTGACGCCGAAGTCGAACAGCGTGAAGACGGCTTTTACCTGCTTGTCGAGACCAACCTGAAGCTGTCGAAGGAGCATTACGGCCGCTCGCCGGTCGAAGGCGAAGGCCACATCCACCTCTACATCAACGGCAGCCTCATCGGACCGATTACCGACCTCGAGCCGGTGCCGCTCACGAACCTGAAGGAAGGCGAGAACGTCGTGCGCGTCGAGCTCGCGCAAAACAACCACTCGGTGATCGCGGGCACCTCGAAGTCGGTGCGGTTCGAAGTTGCGCCTCCGGAAAACTGACGGCCGGCAGGCGTCAATCCGAACGTCCCGGCGCCCGCATGATCATCCGTGCACCCGCTCGGCCTTCGCCTGCGCGATCAGGCACAGTTCCGCCGCCTTGAACGCGTGCTCCTGCGTCATCGCGTTCTCCGTCCGGTTCAGGCAGTCGAGGATGAGCCGGCCGAAGAACGGATATCCGACCTTGCCGCTGCAGTCCATGTAAAACTCGCCCTCGCCGTTCACGAGGTACAGATGCCCTCCGCCCGGCGACCGCGCGATGTCGATGTACTTGCGCAGCTCGATATAGCCGTCCGTGCCGAGGATGACCGTCCGCCCGTCGCCCCATGTGCCGAGCCCGTCCGGCGTCAGCCAGTCGACGCGGAAATACCCCGTCGCCCCGTTGTCGCCGAGCAGCGTCGCGTCGCCGAAGTCTTCAAGCTCGGGATATTCGGGATTGCGGTAATTGCCGACCTTGCTGTGCAATACCGTCGCATCCCGGCAGCCGGAATAGAACAGGAACTGCTCGACCTGGTGGCTGCCGATGTCGCACAGGATGCCGCCGTACTTCTCCCGTTCGAAAAACCACCGCGGACGCGAGGCCGCGTTGAGCCTGTGGGGCCCGAGCCCGAGCACCTGCACGACCCGCCCGATGGCGCCCGCCTCGATCAGGTCGCCGGCGTGAACGGCGCATTCCACATGCAGCCGCTCGCTGTAGTAGACGGCGTACTTGCGCCCGGTCTCCGCGCATGTCCGCCGCGCCTCCTCGAGCTGCTCCAGCGTCGTGAACGGCGCCTTGTCGACGAAATAATCCTTGCCGTGGCGCATCACCTTCACGCCGAGCGGCCCGCGCCCGCACGTGACGCCGGCGGCCGCGACCAGCATCACCTCCGGGTCCTGCAGAATCGCGTCCATCGACGGCGCCACCCGCACGCCCGGATACGTCTTGACGAACCGCTCGACCTTCGCCGGGTCGTCGTCGTACACCCATTTCAGCGTGCCGCCCGCTTCGATCAGCCCGTTGCACATGCCGTAAATATGGCCATGCTCCAGATCCATCGCCGCGAACACGAACTCGCCCGGCTTCACGACCGGGTTGGGCCTGCCCTGCGGCGCGTAATTCATTCCGTCTCCCTTCACGTCAACCGCTCCTCCCATGCCGTCGTATTTCGGTTCACGCGCGTGCGTTCCGCGTTCCGCGTCATCCTTTTGCCCCCGCGCCTTCCGCTGCCCCGATTCCGCCGTCACTTCCAGTCCGGATACAGATCGGTCCGCCGGTCGCGCCACGTCGTGACGGACCCGCTCTCGCGCACCTCTTCCAGCAGGCGCAGATCGAGATCGGCGGTCACGATCATGTCCTCGCCGATCTCGCCTTCGGCGAGGATGCCGCGCGGCGGGAACGGCACGTCGTTCGGCGTGATGATCGCGGCCTGGCCGTAATTGAGCCGCATGAAGTCGACCGTCGGCAGCGACCCGACCGTGCCCGCCACCACCACGTACACCTGGTTCTCGACCGCCCGCGCGTGGCTTGTGTAGCGGACGCGGAAGAAGCCGTGCCGATCGTCCGTGCAGGACGGGCAGAAGATGACGTCCGCTCCCCGCGCCTTCGCGATCCGCACGATCTCCGGGAACTCGATGTCGTAGCAGGTGAGCAGCGCGATCGTGCCGTGCTCCGTCTCGACGACTTGCAGGCCGTCGCCCGGCGCGAGGTTCCACTCCTTCACCTCGGTCGGCGTCAGATGGAGCTTCGGCTGCTCGAACACGCGGCCGTCGGGCATAAACAGATGGGCGGTGTTGTACAGCTTGCCGCCCCGCTCGATCACATGGGTGCCGGCGACGATGTGCATCCCCGTCTCGCGCGCGAGGCCGGCGAACAGCTCCCGGTACCGGTCCGTGAACTCCGGCAGCCGTCCGATCGGCAGCGCCCGGCCCGAGCCGTCGCCGATCGACAGCAGCTGCGTCGTGAAAAACTCGGGAAACAGCACGAAGTCCGAGTCGAACTCCTGCGCGGCGCGGACGTAATGCGTCGACTGGGCGGCGAACGCCTCGAACGAATCGATCGTCCGCAGCCGGTATTGCACCGCGGAGACGCGGAATTTTCCGTTCTTCATGCGATGGTCCTCCTTGTCCCTTCTCCGGTTCTTGCCCTCATTATGCAGGCCGTCCGCCGGAGAAGCAAGCGTCCCGATCGGCCGCCATGCGCGCAAGAAGGACCGGCCCCTCGCCCGGGAGGAACCGGTCCTTCGTCCATCCATGCGGATTGCCGCGCCGATCAGCCTTGCGCGACGGCCTCGACTTCGATGTGCACCTTCACGTCGTCGCCGACCAGGACGCCGCCGGTCTCGAGCGCCGCGTTCCAGGTCAGACCGTAGTCGCTCCGCTTGATCGTGCCTTCGGCGCTGAAGCCGGCCTTGTGGTTGCCCCACGGGTCTTTGCCGGCGCCCTCGAACGTCACCTTGAACGTCTCGGAGCGGGTCACGCCGCGGATCGTCAGGTCGCCCGTCACATCGTATTCGCCGTCGCCGGTCTTCACGATCTTCGTCGCCTTGAACGTCATCTTCGGATGGTTCTCGACATCGAAGAAATCGGCGGAGCGCAGATGCGCGTCGCGGTCGTCGTTGCGCGTGTCGACGCTGGCGGTGTCCACGCTGAACGTGATGTCCGCCGTCGTCAGGTCCTCCGGATCCGCCTCGATCGTCGCGTCGAACTGATTGAACGATCCCTTCACCTTCGCGATCATCATGTGGCGGATCGAGAAGTCGACGCTGCTGTGGGTCGGGTCGATGGCCCATTTCGTTTTCGCCATGGTTTCTTGCTCCCTTCGACATTTACTTACAAAATCATATCTACTTACTTTTCTTTCACCCCTATCTTACCGTCTTCCGCCCGCCCTGTCAACTCCTCCGGCCGCCGCGCGCAGATCAAATGCCGGCAGCTTCATGTCAAATCCGTTCATCGACGCCTTTCCGGACAGCGGGTATAATGAAAGGGCGTTCATGCCAAGCTTGGCCAAGAGGCTTCAAGGAGGGGGTTCCCCCATGGGCAATCTTGCCGGAAAGACGGCACTCGTGACCGGCGCGGGCACCGGCATCGGGCAAGGCATCGCGATCGCGCTTGCCGAGCGGGGCGTCAGGGTCGCGGTCCACTACAACTCCAGCGCGGAAGGCGCGAAGGAGACGCTTCGGCAGATCGAGGCCATCGGCGGCGAAGCGTTCATCGTGCAGGCCAATGTCGCGAACAAGGCGGAGATCGACCGCATGACGGCGACGGTCGCCGACCGGTACGGGGGCATCGACATCCTCGTGAACAACGCGGCTCTGCAGCTCAACCGCGATCTGCTCGACTACACCCCGGAAGAATTCGACCGGGTCATGAACGTCAACCTGAAGGGTTACTGGCAATGCATGCAGTCCGCCCTGCCCTACATGAAAAACCGGCCGAACGGGCGCGTCATCCTGATCTCGTCCGTCCACGGCAAGCGGCCGTCCGACTTCGATCCGGTCTACGCGATGTCGAAAGGCGGCATCAAGATGCTCGCCCGGGAAGCCGCGATCGAGCTCGCGCAATACGGCATCACCGTCAACGTGATCGAGCCGGGCGCCGTCCTGGTCGCGCGCACGGCGCCGAAACAGGTCGAGATGACCGAGGAAGAGCGCAAGGCCTTCGAGATCCGGTTCCGCAAGAAATTCCCGCTCGGGCGGGTCGGCCTGCCGAAGGATGTCGCCAGCCTCGTCTGCTACATCGCGTCGGAGGAGACGGAGTATCTGTCCGGCGCGGCCATCCGGCTCGACGGAGCCAACATGCTGCTGTGACGGCTCAAGGCCGGGCGCTTGCGCGCCCGGTTTTTTCGCATGTCTATTCCCGCTCCCGAAAGCCAATACTAACCGGGTACGCCCAATCTTGTCAGCGAAGGAGCGATCAAACGATGAAACGCAGATTCGGAATTCCGGCGGCGCTGGCCGCGGGCGTGGCGGCGCTCGTCTTCGCCGCCCAGGCGGCGGGCGCGCATCCGGACCATCGGCACGCGGCGGACGGCGCGCGGCATGCGGGCGAGGCGGAAGCGTCGGGCTACGCGCACGCGGGCATGCTCGCCGCGGCGGCGGAGGCGCTGAAGATCGACCGGGACGAACTCCGGCGCGAGCTCAGGGAGGGCAGGACGCTCGCCGAGATCGCGGCGAAGCGGGGCGTCGCGAAGGAGGATCTGATCCGCAGGCTGTCCGAAGCCGCGGCGAAGCGGATCGACGCGCGCGTCGCCGAAGGCCGGCTGGACGCTTCGCGCGCCGGACGGCTCAAGGAAAGCCTCCGGGCGCACATCGAAGCGGCCGTCGACTCGCGCGACCTGTTGCGGCCCATCCACCGCCATCCCGGCCACCGGTTCCTGATGCACAAGGTCGCGGCCGTGCTCGGCATTCCGAAGGACGAGCTCAAGTCGCGGCTCGCCCAGGGCCAATCGATCGCCGAAATCGCGAAATCCCGGGGGATTTCCGAAGACCAGCTGATCGGGAAGCTGAAGGACAGCCTGACCGACGAACTGCGGCAGTTCGTCCGCATGAAGCATCCCGTCCGGCAATCGCCCGAAGCGAAAGCCGGCGCGCGGCCATAGTCGCGAATCGCGCGGGTTGTCCTTTCCCGGCATGATGAACGCGGCCGACACGCATCGGCCGCGTTTTCGCGTTCCGGCACCTGGACCCGGGTCCAGGTCAAATTTCTTCCCCGGAACGAGGACGATCCTCCTTTTGGTATGCTATGCTGGTGCCAACAACCTGACCGAAGGAGAGCGTTGTCGAATGAAAGGCAGAGCCATCGCGGGGCTTGCACTGATCTTGCTTGGAGCCTGGATGTTTTTCATGCGGGATCAAACCGTGAGCGCCGGAACGATCTTCGCGTACTTCTGGCCGACACTGTTCGTCATCCCGGTCGGCATGCTGCTCCATTGGCTGTATTTCGGCGTATTCGGTCGGGGCTCCGTCGGCGTCCTCGTCCCCGCCGGCATCATCACGACGGTCGGCCTCGTCTGCCAGATCGCCATGCTGACCGACGGCTGGTCGTATCTGTGGCCGGGCTTCATTTTGGCCGTGGCCGTCGGGCTGTTCGAACTCTACTGGTTCGGCGGACGGCACAAGGGGCTGCTCATCCCGATCAACATTTTGACGGCATTGTCGATCATCTTCTTCGTCGCGTTCTCGCTCGGCAATCTGCTCGGGAAGCTGGCGCTCGGCCAGTCCTACATCGCGATTCTGCTCATCCTGGCCGGCGCCTTCCTGATCGCCGCGCGCAGGAACACGCCGTAGCCACGCCTGCTCTTGCCGCCGCGTATCCGGTAACTGACATGGATGCTGCAACCTTTCCGGATCTTGGGACGTCGAGAAGACGAGACCAGCAAGACGGAGGGATGCCATCATGAAAAGCTGGCGGACCATCGCGGCGGCGATCGCCGCTTTGTCCCTGGCCGTGGCCATCGGATGCAACGCCGACACGGTGAAGGATGAGGGCAGCCGCAAGCCGGAGCCGGCCGTCCAGGACGACGGACGGCAGGGTGCCGGAGAACAGGAGGGGTCCGGGGAACAGCAGGGGTCCGGGGAACAGCAGGGGTCCGGGGAACAGCAGGGGTCCGGGGAACAGCAGGGGTCCGGGGAACAGCAGGGGTCCGGAGGAGCGGGGACTCCGGCGAACGAAGATCCCAAGCCGCAACCGGACGAACCGGTGTCGGGCGAAGGAAGCGCCGGGGGCGACGAAGGCGGCGATTCCGGGGACGGCGCCGTGAGCATACTGCCGGTCACCGAACCCGCGCCGGAATTCGAGATCCTGCCCGTTCCCGAGCCGGTCGACGGCGGGCCGATTCCCCCCGAGGGCGACGTTTCCGCCCGGCCGGGCGGCGCCGATCCGGACGCGCCCGTCTCGAAACACGCGAACACGCCGTGACCATATGGAAAGCCGTCAGGATATGATCATCATATGATCGTCCTGACGGCTTCTTCATTTCACGTTGAGAGCCTTTCCAACACTTCTTCGAGCGGCATTTCGGCCATCGACGAGAGCCGGAGATCGTGCTCGCCGAACGCCAGCCGGCTCGTCAGCTCGTTCGGCACGATCACGCACTTCAGCCCGGCCCGCTTCGCGGCGAGCGCGCCGTTCGGCGAATCCTCGAACGCGACGGCTTCCTCCGGCGCGACGCCGAGCGCTTCGACCGCCCGCAGATAGAGCTCCGGATCGGGCTTCACCTTCGCGACATCATCCCGCACCCGGATGCAATCGAACCGGCTTTCCAGACCGAGCCGGCGCAGATAACCTTCGACCCAGGCCCGGGAAGAGCTCGAGGCCAATCCGATCTTGAGACCGAGCCGCCTCCCCGCGCGCAGATAATCCTCCACGCCCGGTCGCGCCCGCTCGCTGGCCATCAGCTCGTCGAACCGGGCCCTGCGGAACGCCCGCGCTTCTTCCCGGTCCAGCGCGATCCCGGCGCTCTCCGCCAGATGGACGTACGGATCGAACGCCGAAGCGTCGGTTCCGACCCACCGTCCCCATGTCTCGACGGACAGCTCCGCGCCGTGCCGCCGGTACAGATCGCTGAACGAACGGTACTCCGCCGTCTCCGTATCCAGAATCAGCCCGTCGAAATCAAACAGGATCGCTTTGAACGCAGCCAACCGCGTCTTCCTCCATCCGCATCTTTCCCCAACCGCATCTTCTTCCCGAACCAGTCGGTCAGGCCGCCGCAAGCGCCTGCGGCTGCCGCGTCGTCAGACGGCGCAGATCCGCCCGCGGCTGCGGTTGCCGCGCCAGAAGCCGCAGGACGGCGTTATCCGCCGCATCCGTCTGAGCCAGCGCGGCGATGACGTGCGCATCGGCCCGGCGCAGGGCGTACGCCAGCGCGCGGACCAGTTCGCGGAATCCGGGAACGTTCGTCCCGTCCCCGTCGCCGGCGGGACGATCCGCGGGCCGCAGATCGTCGCGCACAAGGCGAAGCGATTGCCGGGCGCGGAACAGGGCCGACTTCACGGCCCCTTCCGTCGTGCGGAGCAACCGCGCGGTATCGGCGGCCGAATACCCGAGGACATCCCGCAGCAGAAAAACCGTGCGTTGCAGCGGCAGCAGCCGGCGGACGACGGCGGCCAGCATCGTCTCCAGATCGTCCGGCGACCCGTCGCCGCCGTCCCGATTCGGGTCAGCGGACGCCTCGGCCGCTTCCCGCGCCAGGCGCGCGACCAATCGGGCATGGATCCGCTCCCGGCGCACGCGGTCGATCCATTTCTGCCTGGCCAGCCGCATCAGCAGCGCCTTCGGATTCGGATGGCCGCCCAGCGCGCCGGATTCGATTCCCTTGAGCCAGGCTTCCTGCGCCAAATCTTCCGCCTCGCCGGCCGATCCCGTGACGGCCAGGCAATACCGGATCAATTCCCGTTCCATTTCTTCGGCTCGGCCGTTCATCGCTGCGTTCCCCCTCTTTGCGAATGGCGAAGTACAACATCCCCATTCCATAAACGAATATGCTCCCCGAAAAGATACGCGTATCCTTCGGTCCGCCTTGTTCGTTTATCAGACGAAAACGGAACACCATGAAGGAGGAATCGCCATGTCTTACGTGCCGATCGTGGTGGAGCAGACCAACCGCGGGGAACGCTCCTACGACATCTATTCGCGTCTGCTCAAGGACCGGATCATCCTGCTCGGCGGCCCCATCGACGATCAGACCGCGAACACGATCGTGGCGCAGATGCTTTTTCTCTCCGCCGAAGCGCCGGATCAGGATATCTACTTCTACATCAACAGCCCGGGCGGATCGGTGACGGCGGGTTTCGCCATTTATGACACGATGCAGATCGTGAAGCCGAAGGTGCACACGATCTGCGTCGGCTTCGCCGCGTCCTTCGCGGCCCTGCTGCTGATGGGCGGAGAACCCGGCTATCGCTTCGCGCTGCCGAACAGCGAGATCATGATTCATCAACCGCACGGGGGCGCGCAGGGACAGGCCAGCGACATCGCGATCACCGCGAAGCGTTTCCTGGAAACCCGCACGCGCATCAACCGCATCGCTTCCGAGCGGACCGGTCAGCCGCTCGAGCGGATCGAGCGGGACATGGACCGCGACACGTACATGACCGCCGAGGAAGCGCTGGCGTACGGGATCATTGACAAAGTGATCACAACGATGTAGTCACGCCTCCGGATGCGGCCTGCGTCCCTGAAAACCGTCATGCCAGCCATGGTAGTTGGTCGCCCGTTCCTCGCCTTCCTTCCAGCAGATGAGCACCTGCTTGCCGTCCACAACGGACGGAAAATCGAGCAGCCCGGGGAACACCGACCTGAGCAGCACGCCGCTCCGCTTGAAATTGCCGATGATCATCTCCGCTTCCATGCGCAGGAATTCAATCCGGCTTTCGTCCAGGAAGAACGGGTCCTCGCTCTCGTGTTCCGGGCGTCCGCCTTCCGCTTTCATTCGCTTCCGGTATTCCTTTTTCTTGAGATGCAGCGCTTCCAGGCGGTGTTCAAGCTCGCGGACCGTCTCCTGCAGCCGGGCCAGCTGAATCTTGAGCTCCGGCAGCAGGGCGTTCGCCTCCGCCAACGTAAACAAGCGGACGTCCATGGCGCACGCCTCCCTTCTTCCGATTCCGTGCCCTCTGACTTCCACTCCGGCACGCCGAATTCCTGCCGCGGTCCGAAAAACGCCCCGCCCGACCCGGACGTCAGGCGCTCTCCGGACCGTCATTCGGGTTCATACTGCGGCGCGACGACCGTATAGGGCTCGTTCGGGACGACGATTGTCGTCTTGCGGCTCGTCACGTCTTCCACGGTCGCCGTGTCGCCGATCCAGCGGACGAACCGCCCCCGCTGCGGCGGATAGGCGATGATCTCGACGATCTCCCCCGGATCGTAGGTGCCGCCGCCCGCGCCGCTCACCACATCCAGCACCGGCCTCCCGTCGGTCCGGAACGGCGGGGCCGGGAGACCCGCGCCGTTGTACAGATTGCCGATCGGCGAGTCGGCCCAGTTGTACCGGACGTTCGCCGGAGCTTCCACCTGCTCCGACCAGACGATCACCTCATCGCCGTCGATCTCCGCGTCGGCCCAGTAATACTTGCTGTCTTCGCCGGCCACCGCGAAGCCGAGCAATTCGCCGTCCGGCGCCGGCTTCACCGGCTCGAGCCCCTCCTTCAGCCCCGCCATCAGCCCCGATTCGGCATGGCGGAACTTGAGGCGGACGCGGTTTCCTTCGACGGCCATCGATTCGAAGATCGGTCCGGACTGCGCGACATCGAGACCGTACACCGTGCCGAGCGCGCAGCCGGCCGCCCGCCGGCCGACGTCCTGCTTGTTCGTCGGATGGATGTCGGTCGGATTTCCGATATCCGTCGTCACCACGAGGCAGGCACGCGGATCGTCCAGCACGGCGCGGAGCTGCGCTTCGCGCACGACGGCGAACCAGGAGCGGTCGTTCACCGGCATGCTCACGCTCTGCAGCGAGCCGTAGGACGACAGCTGAATGATGATGAACGGCAGTTCCGGATCCTGGAACGTGTTCCGCCAGTCCTCGATCCACAGCTTGAGCATCCGGTGATAGGACGCCTCGCCGCCGTTGCTCTCGCCCTGATACCAGAGCACGCCCTTCAGCCGGTAAGGCGCCACGGGCGCGATCATGCCGTTGTACAGCGCGGTCGGCGAGACAAGGGCGTCGATCGTCTCCGCGCCGATGCGGACCGCCTCCGCCGACGCCCGGAGATGCGGCGCCTTGCGCACCGCGTCCAGACTCATCCACGTCTCGATCTTCGAGCCGCCGACCGCCGCGAAAAGAATCCCCACCGGTACCCCGGTCTCCCGCGTCACTTCGCGGGCGAAGAACCAGGCCACCGCCGACAGGTTCGAAGCCGTCGCCGGCGTCACCGGCTGCCAGCTCTGGCGCAGGTCGGCTCCCGACAGCGGCACGGCGCTCGTCCGCGCGTCGTACTTGACGAAGCGGACCAGCGGCTCGTTCGCCTGCCGGATCTCCTCCGCCGCGTTGATCGTCTGCGAGAGGCGCCATTCCATATTGGACTGGCCGGACGCCAGCCAGACGTCGCCGAACAGGACGTCGGACAGCTCGACCTTGCCCGACCGCGACGTTACCGTAATCGTATGCGGCCCGCCCGCCGGATGAACCCCCAGCGAGACGCGCCATCTCCCCGAATCGTCCGCCGTGGCCGTTCTCTCCTGACCGTCGAGGGCGACCGTCACCCGTTCGCCCGGAGGCGCCCATCCCCAGATGAACGACTCCTCGTCCCGCTGCAGCACCATATGATCGCCGAACAGCGGATGCACCAGCGGCTTGCCCTCGTGTTCGGACGCCGCGCCATACGACAGGACCGCCTCCGCTTCGGCTTCCGCGGTCGAGCCGAGGCCGCGCGCGGTGACCTTCAGCTCGTAGGCGCCGACCTTCGGCGGCAGCCAGATGACCCGGTGAGCGGCGCCGTATTCATTGATCGGCCGCCACTCGCCGCCCGCCTCCCGGACATGGAACCGGTACTCCGCGGCGTTGTCGGCGCGCGCGACCAGCGTCACGGGCGCGTCGGCCGGCCCCGAATCCGCGCCGTTCTCCAGCATGAGATCCACCGTCCGCACCGGACCGCCGGAACCGCCGATGAACTCCGCGCAATCGACCGCGATCCAGCCCCGGAGGCTCGCGATCTCCATCGTGTTCGTCCCTTCCTTCAGCTCGAACTGGCCGATGACCGCGTCCTTCCATTCCTTCGTATCCCTGAACCGGTAGGTGAACAGCTCGGTTCCGTTCAGCTTCAGCGTGTTCGGCCTGTCCCCGCCGTACGTCTTGTAGCGGACGACGATCATGTACGTGCCCGCCTTCTCCAGATTCAGCTCGAAACGGAGGACATCCCCCGGCGCGTCGAACCCTTCGACGAACCGCCCGCCGGACGCCAGCTCGTCCTGGCCGATCGTCAGGCCGGCCAGCCCGGCCGCTTCCGCTTCGATGAGCAGCGACGCGCCCGCCGTCTCCCGCGTATCGTCGCTCCCGCTCTCGTTCCGGATCTGGTTCGTCTCCGGCGCGTGCCTGAGCCGGCTCGACTCCCATACGATCAGCGCGGCGAAAATGCCGACGAACAGCACCACCGCCGCCGCGAGGATGGACACAATACCGCGATCGTTCATGATCATCACCCCGCTATCCTCAGGATCTGATCCGTTTCCTGTCGATGGCGTCTGCGTTCGGGAAGCGCTTACGTGGCGGAATCGGATGACCAGCGCGCGCGGGCGTCCGGCGGAGCCGAAAGGCCGAGGCGATCCATGGCCAGCAGCACCGCGCCGAAGACCGGTTCGATCGTCGGGATGACGAGATCGAACGAAGCGCCGGTTTTGCTTCGCAGGGTTTCCTTCAGAGCGGCGAGCAGATGCGGGTTGCGGCCTTTCTGCAAGACCGAGCCGGTCAGGACGACGGAGATCGGACGGTCGCCGAACGCGGCGGGACCGCCAAGCCGGAGGATGACCGACGCGGCGGCAAGGCCGAGCTCATGGCCGGTGTCCGCGAGCAGGCGGATCGCCAGTTCATCGCCCGCTTCCGCCGCCCGGTGCAGCACGAGCGTCAGATCGGGCGATACGCGATCGACCGCGCGGTCCAGCCAGTCGTTCACGAGCTGTTCCATCGTTTCGAAGCCGAACCAGGCGGGCACATCCCGCGTCAGACGGCTGGGCATCTCCCGAAGTTCCCACGAACGGACCGCGGCCCGGAAGGTTTCCACCGCCATGCAGGCGCCGCCCGCCGCGTCGCCGTACAGATAACCGAAGCCGCCGGTCTGGATCATCTCGCCGCGCGCGTTGCGTCCCGCGGCGTTCGTGCCGCTGCCGCAGACGAGCACGACGCCGACGCCGTCCGGACTGCCCGTGCGCAGACCCGTGATGGTGTCGCAGACGACATCCCAGTTCCGGTACGGCAGCGTGCCGAGCGCCGGCCGCAAAATGGCGAAATCCGCGTCCCGGTCCGCGCCGGCCAGCCCGTAGCAAACCGCCGCGATGTCGTCCGGTTCGGCTCCCGCCGCTCTCACCGCCTGCTCGCACGCCGCGCGAATCTCGGCCAGCGCCGCGTCGATGCCGCCCGTCTGATGATTGCCGCAACCCGCCCGGCCTTCGCCGAGGATGTTGCCGTTGTTGTCGGTTACGACGGCACGCGTCTTCGATCCGCCGCCGTCCACGCCCAGAATCAGGGTCAAGGCCGCCGCCCCTTTCCGAGAAAATATCCAATTGACGCTGTTCTGCAATCACTATATCATGACAGGTGACTTGCTTGCACGGAGGTGCGTCATGGCACGGAATGCTCTCAAAATCGCGGTGATCGGAGGCGGGTCCTCCTATACGCCGGAGCTGGTGGAAGGTTTCATTCAACGGTATGAGGAATTGCCGGTCGAAGAGCTCGTCTTGGTCGATGTGGAAGAGGGACGGCACAAGCTGGAAATCGTCGGAGCGCTTGCGCAGCGGATGGTCGAGAAGGCCGGCAAGCCGATCCGGGTGAAGCTGACGCTGGACCGCAGATCCGCCATACAGGGCGCGGATTTCGTGCTGACGCAGCTCCGGGTGGGGCTCCTGGATGCCCGCGCGAAGGACGAAGCGATTCCGTTGAAGCACGGATTCATCGGACAGGAGACGACCGGAGCGGGCGGTTTTGCGAAGGCGCTGCGCACGATTCCGGTCATCCTCGGCATTTGCCGGGATATCGAGGAACTGTCGCCGGACGCTTTTCTGATTAATTTCACGAACCCGGCCGGCGTTGTGACCGAAGCCGCGCTCAAATACTCGAACGTCCGTACGATCGGGCTGTGCAATCTGCCGATCGGCACGCGGAAGCAGATCGCCCGCCTGTTCGAAGTCGACCCGAACGCGGTCGATCTCGAGTGGACGGGGATCAACCATCTGAACTGGGTGACGCGCATCGCCGTCGACGGGCGCGATGTGACGGACGAGCTGCTGCGGCGGGCGGCGGGCGCGTCCGGCCTGACGATGAAGAACATCCCCGACCTCGGCTGGGACGCCGATTTTCTCCGGTCGGTCGGCGCGTTGCCGTGCAGCTATCACCGGTACTACTACATGAAGGATGAGATGCTGAAGAAACAGCTTCAGGAGCTGAAGGAAAGCGGCACGCGCGCGGAGGTCGTGAAGAAGGTCGAGGCCGAGCTGTTCGAGATGTACAAGGACCCGCAGCTCGCGATCAAGCCGCCGCAGCTTGAGCAGCGGGGCGGCGCGTACTACTCGGAAGCCGCCGTCAATCTGATCTCGTCGATCCGGAACAACCGGAAGGACATCCAGACCGTCAACGTGCGGAACGGCGGCGCGATCCGCTGCCTGCCGGACGACGCGTCGATCGAGGTAAACTGCGTGATCGACGCGGGCGGCGCGCATCCGGTGCCGCCTTCCACGCCGATTTCGCCGCAGATCCGCGGCTTGCTGCAAGCGGTGAAGGCGTACGAGGAGCTGACGGTGGAAGCGGCGGTTCACGGCGACCGGGACGCCGCGCTGCAGGCGCTCACGATCCATCCGCTGGTCGGTTCGGCCGGGCCGGCCAAGGCGCTGCTCGACGAGCTGATCGAGGCGCACGCGCCCTACCTTCCCCAATTCCGATAAGCGGCAACATGAAGGCCCCGAACGCCGGAATGGCGCCCGGGGCCTTTTTGATATTCACGCAATGGCCGAGAGGCTGCAGGCATCAAGCCTGGCTGGCGCGGATGGCCTGATCGAGATCGGCGATGATGTCGTCGATGTGCTCCGTGCCGACCGAAAGCCGGATCATGCCGGGCGTGACGCCGGTGGACAGCAGCTCTTCGCCTTCGAGCTGGCTGTGCGTCGTGCTGGCCGGATGGATGATCAGCGACTTCGAGTCGCCGACGTTGGCCAGATGCGAGAACAGCTTCACGTTGTCGATCACCTTGCGTCCCGCTTCGACGCCGCCCTTGATGCCGAAGGTCAGGATGGCGCCCTGGCCGTTCGGCAGATATTTGCGGGCCAGCTGGTAAGACGGATGGCTTTCGAGTCCCGGATAGTTGACCCATTCCACCGCCTCGTGCGACTCGAGGAACTTCGCGACGGCCAGCGCGTTCGCGCTGTGGCGCTCCATCCGCAGGTGCAGCGTCTCCAGCCCCTGCAGCAGCAGGAAGGCGTTGAACGGCGACAGCGAAGCGCCCATGTCGCGGAGCAGCTGGACGCGCGCCTTGATGATGTAAGCGATCGGTCCGACCGCGTCGGTGTAGACGACGCCGTGGTAGCTCGGGTCCGGTTCGGTCAGGCCCGGGAACTTGCCGCTCGCCTTCCAGTCGAAGGTGCCGCCGTCGACGATGACGCCGCCGATCGACGTGCCGTGGCCGCCGATGAACTTCGTGGCGGAGTGGACGACGATGTCGGCGCCGTGTTCGATCGGACGGCAGAGGTACGGGCTCGGCAGCGTGTTGTCCACGATGAGCGGAATGCCGTTCTCATGCGCGATGCGGGCCACCGCCTCGATGTCGATCACGTCGCCGCGAGGATTGCCGATCGTCTCGCAGTAGAGCGCCTTCGTCTTGTCCGTGATCGCGCGGCGGAAGTTCTCCGGATCGTCCGGGTTGACGAACTTCACGGTGATGCCGATCTTCGGCAGCGTGATGGCGAACAGGTTGTACGTGCCGCCATAGAGGCTGGAAGCGGATACAATTTCATCTCCCGCGCCCGCGATGTTGAGGATGGCGTACGTGATGGCCGCCTGGCCGGATGCGGTCGCGAGCGCCGCGGCGCCGCCTTCGAGCGCGGCCACGCGCTTCTCGAACACGTCGGTCGTCGGGTTCATGATGCGCGTGTAGATGTTGCCGAATTCCCGGAGCGCGAACAGGTTCGCGGCATGGTCGGAATCCCGGAAACCGTACGACGTCGTCTGATAAATCGGGACCGCGCGCGAACCGGTCGTCGGATCAATCTCCTGACCGGCATGGACGGCCAACGTCTCAAGGCGGGGCTTGCGTTCTTCGGTCATGTTCGAAATCCTCCTTGTCAATGTGGATGTGCGGTAGCCTGTCCCGTTGACGGATTCAGCATAAATCCAAAGTATTCCACTCTCATTAGAAAGTCAATGGGATTTTTTGGCATGTATGAGAAACTTCTCATGCTGGCACTCCATACAGATCATGGCAATCCGGCACCGTGAACAGGCGGCATTTATTATGGAAGGAATCTGTTGCAAATATGCATGATTTGGCAAACTTTCATTTGCAACTGGAAAGTTTTGATCGTTTTCGCCCCTTCTTTTTTGCGTTAGCATGAATTGCAAAGGAGGAGATGAGCAATAATGAAACGATTGACCAGCATTGGCTTATCCCTGACATTGGCGGCCGGTCTTTTCGCCGGACAAGCCTCCGCCGCAACCACGTACGAGACCAAAGTTCTTTCCGGCGTCAACTTCCGGTCGGCCCCGAGCACGAGCGCGTCCGTCTACCGGATGCTGCCCAAGGGCGAAGCCATTCACGTCATCGGGAAGGTCAACGATTACTGGCTGAAAGTGCAGACGAAGGACGGCAAAACCGGATATATCAGCTCAAACGGCAAGTATACGAATTACATAGGCGGCAGCGGTTCCGGATCCGGCACCGTCTCCAAGACCGGAGCCGCGATCGTCAATACGGCGAAATCCTATCTCGGCAAGTTCACCTACAAGTGGGGTGCCGAACCGTGGAACACGAACTACAAATACTCCGACTGCTCGGCGTTCGTGCAGCTCGTCTACAACCGGAACCACGGTTTCAAGCTGCCGCGGACCAGCGCGTCCCAGGCGAAGCAGGGCAAATCCGTCTCCAAGTCCAACCTCCAGCCCGGCGACCTCGTCTTCTTCGACACGACCGGCGACGGCAAAGTCAACCATGTCGGAATCTATATCGGCGGCGGCGATTTCATCCACAGTTCGCCGGCGAACAAAGTCGGCATTAACACATTGAATTCCGGCTACTGGAAATCGAAATACAAGACGGCGCGCCGCGTGCTGTAACCACTCCAGGACCCGTGCGGGAATATCCCGCACGGGTCCTGCGCATAATACGGGAGTCGACCGATGCCGCATATTGCATAAAAACCAACAAGAATCCAACATATCTGAAATTCGTCATCTGCAAATCAAAGGGGCGTCACGATATTGTAGAGGTGTAAACGCTTTACGCTCCGAAATTGCCAGGAGCCCCAAGGTTTACAATTTATGCCATTATGAAGAAAGGGGATCGAGCAAATGAAGCAGAATCGCGGATGGTCCAAAGGCCTGGCCCTCCTGCTGCTGGCGCTGGCCCTCGTCGTGACGGCATGCGGGGGCGGAAAGAAAAACAACGCCGGCGACTCCGGCACCACCGGCGGAGGCAACGCGGGCGGCGGCGGAAATGCCGGCGGCACAACGGAACTGAGCATCATGTGGTGGGGCCCGGACGCGCGCCACGAAGCGACGCTCGCGGCGCTTGACGTCTACACGAAGCAACACCCGAACGTGACGTTCAAACCGGAGTATATGGCATGGGACGCGTACTGGCAGAAGCTGCCGACCCTCGTCGCCTCCAAGACGGTGACGGACGTGCTGCAGATGGACGCGGCCTATATTCAGGACTACGCTTCCAAGGGCGTCCTCGCCGACCTCTCCGACATCGACCTGTCGGGCATCGTCAGCGACAACGTCATCGAAAATCTGAAGATCGACGGCAAGCTGTACGGCATTCCGCTCTCGCTGAACGCGCAGGGCTACGCCTACAACAAGACGAAGCTTGAAGAATACGGCATCAAGCTCCCGTGGAAAGACTGGACCTGGGAAGACTACTTCAACTGGGCGCGCGAAGCCCGCGCGAAGCTTCCGGACGGCGTCTACCCGATCGGCGACGTCAACACGTGGGACGGCTATCAATACTATCAGACGGCGATGGGCAAGGGCCCGATCATGGAGGACGGCGGCAAGAAGTTCAATCTGGACAAGGAGCTGTTTCTCGAATTCTTCAACACGTACGCCGAGTTCCGCAAGCAAGGCATCGTCCCGCCGGCCGAGCTTTCGGCTTCGTTCCTCGAGAACGACCCGCAAGCCGACCCGATGGCGTCCGGCAAGGTGATGACGCGCGGCGCGACGGTCGGTTCGGTCAGCGCGCTGGAAGACCTGATGCCCGGCGATGTCGCCGTCGTCAACACGCCGGTCGGCCCCGCGGGCGGCGGCTGGGCGCAGTCGACGATCTTCCTGTCCGTCTACGCGAACACGCCGGATATGGAAGAAGCGAAGAAGTTCGTGAAGTGGTTCATCTCGGACGAAGAAGCGGGCAGGACGCTCAAGCTGACGCGCGGCATTCCGATCAACGACGCGATCTACAAGATCCTCGAGCCGGAAATGCAGCGCCGCGACATCCTCGGCAAGGAGCTGTACGAGGTGTCGGTCGACAAGGCGCTTCCGTTCTACGGCACGGCGGCCGGCTGGACGGAATGGACGGACTATTTCAAGGCGCAGATGGAGGCCGTCCAGTTCGGTCAGCAAACGGTCGAGCAGGCTTACGAAAACATCGCGAAGCTGGGCGAAGAGACCGCGGCCAAGGTTGCGGCGGGCGGCTGAGCGGATGAAGAAAAGCACCCGGATGAAACCGGGTGCTTTTCGCATGGCTTTGATTTGCGCGTCACATTCTGACGATATATCCGATCGTATCCCGCGTCTCCGGGTCGAACAGGATCGTGAGCGGGCCGAGCAGCGCGTCCTGGTCCGTCCGGTACGTCACGGCGACCAGCTTGCCGCCCCGCGAGCGGATCTCCTCAAGCCGCCGCTCCATCCCTTCCGCCGGGATGACGGCCGCGCCGACGGCGTCGACGTATTCGACCAGCGCTTCTTCCTTCGGCGTGATCAGATGCGCCTTGTCGTCATCCGTGAGCCGCTCCCACGCCAGCTCGCGGTACTCCCGTTCCGCCGCCGGCGTCAACCATGCGCGCCGGTCGTCGATCTCGATGAGCCGCGCGCTGCTTTGCGGCGGCAGGCTCTTCGTGACGGCCGGGCCGTAGTAGGCGCGCACCACCGTGCCGGGCTCGAGCAACTCCGCGCCCGCCGGCTGCTTGTCGGAACGGACGATCAGCGTGTCCGGACCGGCGAGGAGCACCAGCCTGACCTCTCCGCCTTCCTCGTCGGCCAGCGAGATGCGCCAGCCGTCTTCCGTCCGTTCGACCGAATGGACGACATGCGTGGCGACCGGATGCCGCTGCGTGACCCGGATGGAAGCCGCGTGCGACTGGGCGGGGTAGCTCAGGGCGACCATCGGCCCGTACTCCGCCTCGATGGCCATGCCCGGCGCAAGATCCGCCGGCGCGAGCGGCTCGCCGTCCTCGCCGGCGAGCGCCGTGTCCTTGTCCGCATACAGGATGAGCCAGTTGCCCGGCCCGATCGATTCGATCCGCCACCGGTCGCCGTCCTGCGCCACGGAAGCGATGTAACCCGTGAACCGCATATATTGCTCCTCTTCTTCCGCGCCGGTCAGCTCGATGCGGTTGCCCTTCCAGTTGATCTCGTACCCGGCGGCTTCCGCGAAGCCGCGGGCGGGAAGATAGGCCCTGCCGTCGATGATGACCGGCTTCAATGCCGTGTCGGCGCCGTTGATGGCCACCGTGATATCGGGTCTGAGCCACCCGCTGATTTTCTCGCCAATGCCGTCCGCGCCGGCCGAGACCGAGGCGACCAACAGGCCGGCCGTCGTCATGAGCGCCAGCCATTTCCGGTGTTTTCGCATGGATTCCCTCCGTCCCTTCCATGAAGTGCTGCAATTGCAATTGCACTTCTACAGACGGAGTTTTTCCCGGAGAGGTTGCAGCCGGCAGCATCTTCTTCTCCGGACGGGGAACGGATCAGCGGCTCCGGATCAGCGGCTCCGGATCAGCGCCGTCTCCTGCCGGCGCGCGAACTCTTCCGGCGTGATCGCCCCGCCGAACAGCGCCTGCACGAGCGTGTAGTGCTCCTCGGTCGCGATCGGTCTCATCTGGACGTCCGCGTACAGCGTCACCTTGCTCGCTGTCTTCAGTTCATTCAGCAGATCGATGTACATCCGCGGCTGATGGATCGCGCGCGTGTCCACCTTCGTCGCCGGGATGATGCCCGCGTCGGAGACGGCGTGTTCGCCCCATTTTTTCACGAAATAGGCGACGAACTTCTTGGCCTCCTCCTTCACCTTCGAATTCTCCGCCACGAACAGGCCGACGCCGGGACCGCCGATCCAGTTGTTCAGCTTGCCCTGGCCGCCCTCGACGAGCGGGAACGGGAAGAAGCCGATCTTGTCCTTGAACGATTCCGGCACGAGCGGGTTCGTCGTGTAGTTCGGCACTTCCCAGGTGCCGATCGCGAACATGGCCGCCCGCTCTCCCATGAATTTCGCCTTCGCCTCCTCGTTGGACATGCCCATGAACCCGTTCGGGAAGGCGTTCAGCTCGACCAGCTCCTGCGTCAGCCGCGCCGCCTCGATGATCCGGGGATCGTTGAACCGGGCCGTCAGGATCGCCTGGTCCAGGAGGTCCGCCCCGCCGACCCGGTCGACGAAATACATGAACCAGAACGACAGCGTCCACGCGTCCTTGCCGCCCAGCGAGATCGGCGTCACGCCGGCCTCGTTCAGACGCCGGATGATCTCCTTCAGCTCTTCGTATGTCTGCGGCGGCGTCAGCCGGTAGCGCGCGAAGATGTCCTTGTTGTAGAAGATCGGGACGATGTTCAGCTCGACCGGCACCGCGTACGTCCGGCCGTTCTTCGCGTAAGCCTCCGTCGTGCCGGCGACGAACTGGTCGTACAGCTCGCCCTTGAGCAGATCGTCGAGCGGGGTGAACAGCCCGCCTTCCACATAAGGGTCGAGAAAACCGGCCGCCCATGAAAACCCGACATCCGGCAGCGCGTTCGACGCGGAGAGCACCTTGAGCCTGTCCTTGTACAGCTCGTTGTCCAGCTCTTCCGTGCTGATCGTGACGCCCGGATTTTCTTCCATGTAATCCTTGACGATGCGGTCGACCAGCGCGTTCTGCAGGGAGCCGTTCTCCGGCCAGGGCGACATGAGCCGGATCATCACATTCTCGGTCTTGGCGGGCATCTCGTCCCGCAAGCCGGTTCCCGCGCCGCAGGCCGCAAGCAGCAAGGCGGCGATCATCGCGACCGACACAGCTGCCGGGATGCGGATCTTCACGGCGCCAACCCCCTTCCGTACAGGCTCGTCACGAGGAATGATTGCGATAGTCCCCCGGGCTGCTGCCCTCGTACTGGCGGAACATCTTCGCAAAATGCTTCGCCGACTGGTACCCGACGCGCTCCGCGATCTCCGAGACCGGCAGCTTCGTGCGCAGCAGCATCTCCTTCGCGCGCTGGAGCCGGCGGCGCGTCACGTACTCGCTGAACGTCATGCCCATCTCGTCCTTGAACAGGACGCTGAAGTAACTCGGGTTCAGATGGACGCGGCTGGCCGCGTCGCGCATCGTGAACGGCTGGTCGAGGTTGCCGTCGATGTACTCGAGCGCCTCCCGCACCGGATCGCTGAGCGGCCGGCCGGTGTCGCCCGTCTGCAGGAGCTCGCGATCTACCACCTTCTCCATCATGCCGATGCGCGCCCGCTCCTCGGCGAAGGCCAGCGCCCGCTCGACGGACGCGATCAGCTTCTCCCTTCCGATCGGCTTGAGCAGGTAATCGACGACGCCGAGCTGGATCGCCCGCTGCGCGAACTCGAACTCCGCGTAGCCCGAGATCAGGATGATCGCCGGCCGCTCCTCCTCGGGGATGTTCTTCAGGGCGCCGGCCAGCTGCAGGCCGCTGATCTCCGGCATCTTGATGTCGGTGATCAGGAGCCGCACCCGCTCGCGCTCCAGAATGGCGAGCGCTTCCCGGCCGTCCGCCGCCGCGCGGATCGCGTAGCGGTCCCCGTTCCACGCCTCCAGCATCCGGGAGAGCCCGATGCGCGTTCGCGGCTCGTCATCCACGATCAAGATGGTATGCTGGTTCATGATCCATAACCTCCGTCCGGATCGGTATCGTCAGGGTGACGATCGTTCCTTCTCCCGCGCGGCTCTCGATCTCAAGCGGAACGAGGTCCGTCGCGTCGCCGAGGGCGTAGAGCCGCAGCCGCTCTTGCACGTTGGTGATGCCGTACGATTCCATGGCCCTGTCGACGCCGGCGGCGAGCTTGGCGCGAATCTTCGCGAGCTGCTCCTCGTCCATGCCCGCTCCGTCGTCCTCGACAATGACGTGAAAATACGCCGGATCCCGCGACGGCTTCACCGTCACCGAGACGAACCCCGAACCGATCCTGTTCTCGATGCCGTGCTGGATCGCGTTCTCCACGAGCGGCTGGATGATCAGCTTCGGCAGCATCAGCCGGCCGTCGTCCACTTCCGAATGGATGCTCCACTTCAGCCGGTCGCCGAAGCGCATGCCCATGATGCGCAGGTATCGCCTGACCTGCTCGAGTTCCTCGGCCAGCGTCACCCACTCTTCCCGGTTGAGCCCGGTGATGGTGTAGCGGAACAGTTCGGACAGGGCGACGACGTAATCGGCGAGCTCGTCTTCATTTTTTTCCAGCAGGGACCAGTACAGGGCTTCCAGCGTGTTGTAGAGAAAGTGCGGGTGAATCTGCGCTTGCAGCGCTTTCAATTCGGCCCGGTTCTGCATGATCTCCTTCTCGTAGACGAGGCGGATCAGCTCCCGCATGCTGTCGACCATCTGGTTGTAGGTGTGGACGAGCTCGCTGATCTCCGCGGTCGACGTGATCTGTTCCGCCGGCTTCAGTTCGCCGAACCGGACGTTGCGCATCGACTTGATCAGCCGGAGGATCGGCCGCGTGATCGCGGTGGACAGGAGCAGCGAGAAGACGATGAACAGGATCGAGCCGAAGGCCGCGGTGACGAGGACGGCCGCCCGCAGGACGAAAATCCCCCGCGTGATCGCCTCGACGGGCGTCAGGATGAACAGCGTCCAGCCGGCGATGTCCGAATGCTGCTTGACGAGCACGTAGTGCCGGCCGTTCAGTTCCACGGTCTTGTCGCCCGCGGCCGACAGACTCTCGAAGTCCGCGCCGGACAGCGCGCCGTCGGCGGACGACGCGATCAGCCGGCCGTCCCGGTCGAAGAGCAGCGAGACGGCGCCGACGCCCATGTCTTCGCCGAGGCTGTCCAGCCGGAACACCTGACGGTCGATCCGGACGACCAGATAGCCGGCCGAGGCGAACGAGCGCTGGATCAGGTTGATCTGGCGGATCGCCAGCACCTCCTCCTCGTTCGTCCGGGACAGGCCGATCCAGTACATGCTCCCCTTGTTCTCGTGGGCTTTCACGATGAATTCGCCGCCGACGGCGTCGTACAGCTCGTCGCCGCCGAGCGGAAACAGCCGGTCGCCCTTGCTCGTATACAGTTCGACCGAGAGGATGCCGCTGCCGTAAATCATCACCTGATCCACGATCGGCTGCAAAGCCTGGCGGTCCGAGAAGGACGGAAAGATCCCGTCCGCCGTCTCCGCCAGCAGGCTCTGGACGTAGGCGTTCGTCGCCGCCTGGAGCGTCAGGGAATCGATCTGCTTCATCGTCGCTTCCAGCCGGCCGTTCCCCTGCACGGCGGCCTGGCGGATGAGCGTCTCCGCGTTCTGCTTGAGCAGGTTCGCCGCGTAATCGAACGTGACGAAACCGACGATGGTCAGGATCAGGAGCATGACGGACAGAAAACCGGCGAGCATCTGGCCGCGCAGCGTATGCAGCCGGAGCAGGCGCCCGAGGCGGGCGAATGGCCTCCGGATCGGCCGCGCCGCCTTCGCGAATGGCTCCAGCACTGGCTCACCGCCTTCCATGAGTCGACATCCGGCGCATGTCAAACCTTGTCTGATTGCAGTTTAGGAAAAAATTCCATTCAACGTCAAGGTAAACAAGTTACTTCGATTTTAGCGCAAAGTGACATTTTCAGAAACACCGGCGACAAAAAAACCGCGTCGTCCGATATGACGACGCGGGGATTTCCGCTGTTCAATTTACCGTCCGATCTTCGTCCATCCCGGTGAATTCCGGTTCATCATAGGCGTAATACCGGCCGAGAATCGCCTCGCGCTCATCGAGGAACAGTTCGTCCGCGATCGCCGAGACGATGCGCGGGATGCCGTACTTCATGCCCGACAGCGCCGAGGCGGTGATGCCGTTGCTGATCAGGGCGCCGTAATTGAAGGCGAAGATGCCGCGCAGCTTCTCCCGCCCCGCCTCGTCGCGTGGTTGGAACGCGAACCCCGGCGTCATGTACGGGTGCGCGTCGAGCATCGGATCGGCGAGCTCCGGCGGCGCCTGGTAGACGTCCCGCCACCGCAGGATGTGCGGCTCGACCAGCCGGAGTTCCGGCCGCAGCGCCGGATCGCTCACGAGGCCGGTGCAGACGATCAGGAAGTCGACCCGGAACCGGCCCTTCGGCGTCACGACGGCGACGCCGCCGTCCTCCGGCTCGACCTTGAGGACCGGCGCGCCGAGGTGGAGCCGGAACCCGGCGTGCGCGGCCGCGCGCGCGAACATGTCGTTCGTCGGCGGCTGGTTGTGCCGGAAGAAATGCTTCATCACCGCGTACTTGTCGGCGTCCGGCAGCGCGGCGTGGCGTCCGATCATGCCGGACCGCTCCATCTGCCGGATCGGGTTGACGCGCGGCAGCCGATCGCGCCGCACAAACACGTGCGCCTCGGCCGCGCCTTCGCCCAGCGCGTGCTGCGCGTTGTCGAACGCCGACGCCCCGCCGCCGATGATGCCGATCCGCTTGCCGCGCAGCTCTGCGAAATCGACCGGCTCGGACGAATGGGCGTACAGATGCGCCGGCAGCGCGTCCCGGATCATCGCGGGCACATGCCATTCGCCGCCGCCCTGGATGCCTGTCGCGAGCACGACCTTGCGCGCGAGGAGCGTCTTCGCCGGCGCGCCCGCCCCCTCGACGTGCAGCCGGTGCAGGCCGCCGCCGAGCGGCTCGATCAGCGTCAGCTTCGTCTCGTTCACGACGGGCAGGTTCAGCACGCGGCGGTACCAGCGCAGGTAGGCCATCCAGTCGGCGCGCGGAATTTTGTCCAGCTTCTCCCACGCTTCGGGTCCCGCCTGCGCTTCGAGCCAGGCGCGGAACGTGAGCGACGGAACGCCGAGATCGATCGACGTCAGCCGCTTCGGCGTCCGCAGCGTCGCCATGCGCGCATAGCTCACCCACGGCCCTTCGAGGCCTTCGGGGTTCTCGTCGATGATCAGCAGATTCGAGATCCGTTCCCGCAGCAGGCCGAACGCGATGCCGAGACCGGATTGGCCGCCCCCGACGATGACGACGTCGCGGACGCGCTCCCCGCCAATCTCCCGCGCCGGCATCCAGTCCGGCCCGCCGAAGTCGAGCCATTCGAGATCCCGCTTCACCCGTTCGGTCAACGCTTCCAGACTCATGGCCACCGCCCTTTCCCGCTCGCGCCGCATGAACAGGCGCAGGTTGCCATGTTCCCATCCTACCCGCGCCGCCGCCGGATTGGCAATGCGGCGCGGGCGGGTTTGGCGCCGCGCTCAACGGGGCGGCCGGCGGTTGGTCATCGCGCACATCGCGGCCTGTTTCCGATACGCGCGCAAGGGCGTCTTCCCTCTCAGTACGCCGCCCAGGCGCAGATCAGCACGAGCGCCGACCAGGCGATCTCGAGGATGCCGATCGTCATGACCGGGGGCGCGAGGCGGGGCATCACGACGGCGCGGACGAGCAGCGCCGCCGCGGCGGCGATCAGCGCGGGCGGATACAGCCAGGCGACGACCGCGAGGAACGCCGCATGGTAGAGGACCGAGTACCGGTAGAACGCCCTGGAGCCTTTCTCGCGGATCATCGTTTTCACATAGAAGATCGTCCCGGTAAAATAAAGCACGCTGAGCGCGAACAGTTCGAACGCGAGCCCCGCGTCCGCGCCGTCCCCCACCCGGAATGCGGCGAACGTCATCAGGCTGAACAGGATGACGGCGGCCAGATCGTTCAGGAACGCCCGCTCGCGGTTGCGCTTCGCGTAATACAGGTTAATGAGAACGAACGGAACGGCGGCCGGCAGCAGGGGCAGCAAATCCGGCTCCAGGACGAGCAGGGCGGCGCCGGCGGGCAGCAGCAGGCCGCCATACAGCCGGATCGGCCCGAGCCAGACGGGCTTGCGCCTCGTCCGGATCCACTGGAGGGCGGCGTACGAGAACAGGTAGGCGAGCAGCCAGGCGGAAAACAGCAGCGCGTGCCGCCACGTCGGGGTCGAAGCGATGACGCCGAAGAGCAGCGGCAGGATCAGCATCGCCCAGGCACCGTGCTGGTTCGGAACGTAAATGTTGCGCATGGAGACTAGCACCCGCTTTCGGAATGAAGATACCGCCTCCATTATACCCTTTCCGGCGGGCGGTTTTGTGACGCGGGTCACGCGGGCGGGAAGCGGGAAGCGGATCGCCGCCGGCCGCCAGAAAAAACAAGCAGGACCGGAAGCCGAATCAGCTTCTGGTCCTACTTGTTGTTTCGCCCCTGTCTTTCCCGGAACAAAGTCAGGATCCGTCTGTAATTCGTCGGTCTGGATACGGTCGCGTCCTTCCCCCGTTCACCGGGCTTGTCCCCTTCGAAATAGACCTTCGCGAACTTCTCGTCAATCTCGACCACCTTGTCGATGTTGATGAGATTGCCGCGGTCCGCGCGCACGAAGGGGAGATTCATGGCTTGAAGGATGTTCTGGATCTTCTCGAGACTGTCGAACGGAAAATAGAAGACATCATCCTTCGTATGAATCTGGATGCGGGTCTTGTCCGTGGTGAACTTCAGGATCTCCGTGACCTCCAGCTCGACCAGACCGGATTTCCCGTCTTCGTCCCTTGCAACCATCCACTTCACATGACCACCGTCATTACTTGTTCAGAAGTTCGGCAGGGACCTTGGGCTGGTTCCACCAGATCCAGCTTGCCGTGCAGACGACGACAAGGCCCGTGCAGCCGATGACCGTCGCCAGCAGGTGGAGCGCTTTCTTCTTCATCCTTGTTCACCGCCTTTCCGCTTGAATCTTATTAGTGATAGCACCTGGATGAACCAGGTGATCGCTAATAGCTGAGACTGGAACAAGAAATTCGAAGCGACAAGCAATGTGGAACCAATTTTCAATAAAGGGAAATATTTGGGTGGAATCCTCGTTTGTTCTTCAATTCTAGAAGGAGAAAATATAATAGTCAATACCATATTAACAATATTAAGGATAGTAATATAAAAATTTGACAGTTCGATAAAAGGCAACAACGCAGCCACGCCGGCCGAAGCGATGATGCACACGGAAGCCGACTTCAAATGATACCCGCCCGAAATCATCCGCAGCAGGCCGAATGCGAACAGCACCTGCATCGTTTCCCGATAGTTGTTGAACAGGAGTCCGAGGATGGTCGCCGCCAGCAGCGTAAACACGGTGTTCAGAAACAGATGGAACCCGAACTGAAGCCGCGCTTCCGAGTAAGGATGGTCCGGCACTTCGCTCTTCAGCCAATGCGCAAGACGATAGGCAAGCTTCTCTACCATTACGTCCTTTCTCTCCTCAGGGCGATGAAGATCAGGAACAGCACGATGGCGACCGCGACCAGCTCGACGAAGTACAGTCTGTTCTTGAGCAGGTGCAAGAACGAAAGCATGATGAACATGGCGACCATGATCGCCAGGATCAGCAGGTTTTCACGCTGCACCTTGAAATGGTTCAGCGAGAACGAGAACCCGTATCCCAGCCGATAGAGAAGAAGGCTCAACAGTATGACCGCGATCGATGATACCGCCGACAGGATATAGTAGTCCGTCCCTCCCGCCTGCACATCAGCCACCGTCGTAAAGCCGGCGAGCTGACAGATGTACAGGAAAGCCGTCTGGATCAGGATGACCGTTCCGTATCCCGTCAGCGCCACGATGAGCGAACCGATGAGCGACGTCCTCAGCATATAGAAAATGAACAGCGTGAACAGCACCAGTCCGATCACGGGAATCCACGAACCCAGGTTCGTCTCGTGCCAGATGGCGTAGTTGAGCAGCGCCATCAGGAAGGAAACGGGAATGATCTGAAGGTTGTATTTCAAGATATTGAATCGAAAAAGCGTGAACGAAATGGCGAAAATCGACCAGGTCTCCAATGTGGAGAACACGATAAAGAGAATTTCGTTTATTTCTTTCATCTAACCTGTCTCCCGTTCATCACAATGAATATGAATCAGGAAATCATGGACAAAACTTCTAGGCCAAATAACTTATTCTCCGCCAAATAAAATTTTCCTCCTTTGGGATAAAAAAACGCTTTCCGTTTTGTACGGAAAGCGTCTGATTGACGGTGATTTTGTCCGATGCCGTCGCATGCGCCGGACGTCCGGCCTGCGCGTTCAACGGGACCGCTCAGGCGTTCGGCGCGCAAGACCCGCCTTCGCAGCCGTCCGCTTCTCCCGCGCCCGCGCCGCCGGTCATGATGAGCGGATGCTCGTCCTGCCAGGCGCGGTTCAGCGCGTCCAGGAACACCTGGGCCGGCTGCGCGCCCGACACGCCGTACTTCCGGTTGATGACGAAGAACGGCACGCCCCGCGCGCCGAGCCGGCTCGCCTCGAGGCCGTCCGCCTCCACCTCGTCGGCGTGGGCGCCGGAATCCAGCATGGCTTCCGCCGCCGCCCGGTCGAGCCCGGCCTGCTCCGCGATCTCGAGAAGCGTCGCGCGATCGGCCACGTTGCGGCCGTTCGTGAAATACGCCTCGAACAGCAGCTCGACCGTTTCCCGCTCCTTGCCGTGCCGGCCGGCGAACTTGATCAGCCGGTGCGCGTCGAAGGTGTTGGACGGAATGACGTCCCCGAAGCGGAAGTCGATGCCGGCTTCGCGTCCCTGCTCCGCCACCCGCAGATTCATCTGGATCGCCTGCTCGCGGCTGATGCCGAACTTGCGGGCCAGCATGTCGAACAGATCCCGTTCGGGCACGCGGGGCGCGTGCGGATCCAGCTGGAAGCTGCGGTATTCCACCGTGACGTCGTCCCTGTGTTCGAACCGTCCGAGCCCTTCCTCGAAACGGTGTTTCCCGATGTAGCAGAACGGGCAGGCGACGTCCGACCAGATTTCGACTTTCATCGATATGCTCCTTTCCCGGGCCGCCGGCATGTCAGCCGAGCGCCCGCTTCACGACCGCTTCGAGCGGCGTCGTCTCCCCGATCAGCTTCGCCAGATCGTCCGAGGTTTGCGCGAACTCGCCCTCTTCGAGCTGCCCGCAGAGCGCCGCGAACATGGCGGCGACGGGCGCGGGCATGCCCGTTCCGGCGAGGATCCGTTCGTACTCGGCGACCGTGACCGGCTTCAGCACGACCGATTTTCCGGAGACGTCCGTCAGCGCCTGTGCCAGCTCCTTCATCGTCCACAGCTTCGGCGCCGCGATCTCGTAGATCCGGTTCTCGTGGCCGTCCGACGACAGCACGGCCGCCGCCGCCTTCGCCATGTCGGCGCGCGACGCCGTGTTCAGGCCGGCCGTCGCGATCGGCGTCACGAGGGCGCCGCTGTCCACGGCCTGACGAAGCGACGGGTTCACGAACACCTCGGTGTAGAACGTGTTGCGCAGGAACGTGAACGGGATGCCCGAGAGCCGGATCATGTTCTCGGTCGTCCGGTGCAGCATGCTGAGCGCGAGCCGGCTCTCCTGGGCGCGATAAATGCTTGTGTAGGCGATGTGCGAGACGCCGGACAGCTTCGCCGCCCGCACGACCGTCGCGTGCTGCAGCGCCCGCAGCGTCTCGTCGCTCGCCTCCGAGCCCGAGACGAACAGCAGCTTGCCGCCGCCTTCGAACGCCTTCAGGAGCGACGCCAGGTCGTTGTAGTCGCCGTGCCGGACTTCGACGCCCCGCTCGGCAAGGTAAGCCGCCTTCTCCACATTGCGCGCGACGGCGACCAGCCGGTCCGCCGGCAGCTTCTCGAGCAGCGCCTCCGCCGCGATCCGGCCCAGCTGCCCCGTCACGCCGGTTACGATAATGCGCATGATTCCGCCTCCCCGTATTTGATTCGTCAGCGTGTGCCCATTGTCACTAACTTAATTATAGTGGCTTTATCGGGGTGAATGCAAACGCGCCGGGCCGGCGCATCCGCCCTATTCCCCGATCTCCCGCAGATAGAAGATCGCGATCTGCGTCCGGTCGCGCAATTCCAGCTTGCCGAGAATGTCGGTGATGTAGTTTTTCACCGTGCCTTCGCTCAGGTACAGCGCCTGCGCGATCTCGCGGTTCGACAGCCCGTCGGCGATCTTGCGGACGATCTTCTGCTCGGTGTCGTTCAGGCCGTAGTCGGCCAGCCGCTTCCGTCCGGCCGGCGCGGCTCCCCCGGCTCCTCCGGCTTCCCCGGAGCCCCCGGCTTGCAGCATGCCGGCCAGCTTCCGCGCCACATCCGGGTGCATCAGCGTATGCCCGGCATGCACCGCGCGGATGCCTTCCGCGATCGTGTCCGGCGGAACGTTCTTCAGCAGGTATCCGCCCGCGCCGTATTTGAGCGCCTTCACGATGTACTCGTCGTCGTCGAACGTCGTCAGGATGAGCACCTTGACCTCCGGCGCCGCCTCGCGGATGAGCCGCGTCCCTTCCACGCCGTCGCACACCGGCATGCGGACGTCCATCAGGACGACGTCGACCTCTCCCGGACGCTCCCGCACGAAGCGGACCGCCTCCTGCCCGTCGGCGCAGACGCCCGCCACTTCGATGTCCGGCATTGTTCCCAGAATCAGCCTCAGGCTCTCCCGGATGAACGGATCGTCATCCGCCACCAGCGTCCGAATCATCCATTCTCCACCTCCGCTGCGCAAAAATCATCGGCCGCCGCGCCACGACCGCCTTTTTTCGCCAACCGTCCGCCCGCGCGGCAGACCCTCTTCCCGTCCGTTACCGCCTCGGCAAAATCGTCCGCACGGCGAACCGCTCGCCGACGCTCACCTCGAGCCGGCCGCCGGCGAGCCGCGCCCGCTCCTCCATGCCGAGCAGGCCGAGCCCCTTGCGAATCTCCCCGCCCGCCGGCAAGACGCCGCTGTTGCTGACCGTCATGCGCAGCTCCTCCGGCGCGTACTCGAGCTCGACGTCCACTTCCCTGGCCTCGCCGTGGCGCAGCGCGTTCGTGACCGCCTCCTGCGCGTTGCGGTACAGCACGATCGCGTCGCTCGGATAGAGCGGCCGGGGCTCGCCGACCGTCCGAAACCGGACGCTCACGCCGCTCGCCTCCGCCAGCTCCGCGATCAGCGTCTCCAGCGAATACTCGCCCCGGGCCGCATCGGCCGGCTTCAGCCGCCGGACGGTCGACCGCAGCGCGTCCATCGCGCCCGCGAGCTGGTCCCGGACTTCCCGGACCAGCCCCATCGCCTCGCGCCGGGCGCCGCCTTCCTCGATGCGGATCGCCGCTTCGAGCATCATTTTCAGCCGGACGAGCCGGTGGCCCAGCTCATCGTGCAGATCGTGCGCGATGCGGTTCCGCTCCTCGAGCTGCGCCAGTTCCTGCACCTTCGAGGCGTAATCCAGCGCCGCGCGGCGCGCCTCCTCCAGCTCGCGGTGCCGCGTCTGCAGCTCCTGGTACAGCGCCTCGATCTCCCCGCGGCCGACCGCCGTCTTCCGGATGTGCCGGAGGAGCATCGCAATCGAGGCGCAGGCCAGATTGGCCGCCGCGAGCATCCCGGCCTCGTAATGCGGCCAGGCCGCCGCGTTCATCGCGCAGACCGCGATCGCCGCCCGCGGGAGGAACGCCCCCGAACGTTCCGGCGGGGTGTACAGCGCCGCGGGCACGGCCAGCGGCAACAGCCCGCCGTACCGCCAGGCGAACGCCGCCAGCATCGCCGCCTCCGCGACGAAAGGCAGCGGCGACGCGCGCCAGGCCTCGCGCTCTTCGAGACTGTCGCGCAGCCTCATCGCGAGCAGCAGGCCGAGCAGCAGGAACACGTACAGCGCCTCGTCCGCCACGCGGCCGGTCATCAGGATGGTGGCGACGCCCGCGGCAACCACCGTCAGATAGCGAAGCACAAGATAGGCTGCGTTCAAGGACACCGAACCTTTCCCCCGAATCGTTGTCCCCATTATAGCATTGCGGGAAGGTGACTTTCGTCATCTCATGTCGTGACTTCATCCACCTGACCGGACGCGGCCGACGGGTTAAGCTGGAATCGTGACATTTCCGATACGGGGAGGAATCGCCATGGGTCTTGTCCGGCTGCGCCAGGTGGTCAAACGCTACGGCACGAAGCTGTCGGTCGACCATCTGACGCTGACGATAGAGCAAGGGGAAATTTTCGGGCTGCTCGGGCCGAACGGCGCCGGCAAAAGCACGACGATCAAGATGATCTGCGGATTGCTGAACAGCGACGAGGGCGAGATCGAGGTGGACGGGGAGCCGGTGCGCCGCCATCCGCTGTCGGTCAAGTCGAAAATCGGCCTCGTGCCGCAGGAGATCGCGCTTTACGACCAGCTGACGGCGGCGGAGCATCTTCGCTTCTTCGGCAAGCTGTACGGGCTGCGCGGCAGCCGGCTCCGGGAGCGGATCGACGAAGCGCTCGAGTTCACCGGGCTGACGGGCCACCGGAACGAGCGCCCCGGCTCCTTCTCCGGCGGCATGAAGCGGCGGCTCAACATCGCGTGCGCGATCGTCCACCAGCCGAAGCTCATCATCATGGACGAGCCGACCGTCGGCATCGACCCGCATTCCCGCAACCACATCCTCGAATCGGTGCGGGAGCTGAACCGGCGCGGCGCCACGATCATTTACACGAGCCACTACATGGAAGAGGTCGAGGCGATCAGCACGCGGGTCGGCATCATCGACCACGGCCGGCTGATCGCGCTGGGCACGATCCGGGAACTCCTGACGCAGGTGGAGGAGCAAGAGAAGCTCGTCATCGAGACGGAAGGCCTGACCGACGACGCCGTGGAGGAGATCGGACGGCACGCGTCCGTCCGGCGGGTGAAGCGGCGGGACGGCGTGCTCGACGTCTATCTCCGCCACGCGCAATCGTACCTCCAGGACATGCTGTACATTCTCGCCAAGCACGAGGTGCGCATCGCGTCGCTCCGGAACGAGACGCCGAACCTGGAGACGCTGTTCCTGACGCTCACCGGCCGCAATCTGCGGGACTAGGAGGGACGCGCGATGCGAACGATCGGAACGCTGATTCACCACGAACTCCGCCGCATGATCCGGGCGAAGGAGACGTTCTGGCTGCTGCTCTTCCTGCCGCTGCTGCTCATCTTCATCCTCGGTAACGCGCTGGCGGGCTTTTTTGACTATGAGGACCGCCGCGTCGATCCGATCGAGGTCGGCCTGGTCGTGCTGGACGAAGCGTCGGCCGAATTCGCGGGGCTGCTCCGGACGGAGGAGATGGCCCGGTGGCTGGACGTTCGCGATTTTGACGACAGGGAACGGATGCTGGACGCGCTTCGGAATCGGGAGATCGGATACGGGGTGGTCGTGCCGGAGCATTTTGCGGAACGGGCGACGTCGGGCGAGGAAGCGCGCTGGGAACTGTATCCGGGGCATAACGCGGACGCCAATCTCGTGGCGGAAAGCGCGATCGGGGGGCTGCTCGACCGGATCAACTTCGTCCAGTCGGCCGTCATCGCGCTCGGCGATCCGCGGGCGGCCGAAGCCGCCGTCCGGACCGCGTCCGCCGCGGACGGCTCCCGCGTGAACGTCATGCCGCCGGACATGAGCGGCCGCGACTATTCGGCGCTGCAATACTATGCCGCGCAAATGCTCGTCATGTTCCTGCTGTACGCCGGCATGGCGGCGGGGCTGTCGATCATCGAGGATCGGGAGATGCGCACGCTGGAGCGGATTCACGCCGCTCCCGTGAGGCCGGTCCACATCCTCGCCGGCAAGTTCGCGGGGGACGGCCTCATCGCGTTCGCCCAGGCGCTGCTCATCATCGTCTTCACGTTCGCGTTCTACGGCCTGGACTGGGGCAGCCGTTACATCCATCTGCTCGCGGTCTGCCTCTTCATCGTCATCTCGGCCGTCAGCCTCGCCGTCATCGTCGCCGCCCTTGCGCCGAAAGGACGAACGTTCCAGACGGTCTTCATGACGCTGATCATGACCATGACCTTCCTGAGCGGCGGTTTCACGCCGGAGCTGGGCGGATTCCTGGATCGGCTGGGCGAATTCACGCTCAGTTACTGGGCGTCGCAAAGCTTCATCCATCTCATGCTGGGCAGCGCGGATTCGATCGTGCGGGAGCATCTGACCGTGCTCGGGCTGACCGCGGCCGGCCTGTTCCTGATCTCGGCCCTGCTCGGCAGAAAGGCGGTGTCCCATGAATAGCTGGCTCATAGCCGTGAATCTGGCGCGCAGAACGATCGGCACCGTGAAGGGCCTCCTGCTCTTCATCGCGCTGCCGGCGGTCGTCATCTCGTTCATGATCGGACTGGTGACGTCGATCGGCGACGGCCGGGCGGCGGTCGCATATGCCGATCTGGACGACAGCGAAGCCTCGCGCAGCGTCATCCGGGCGCTGGAACAGACCGGGCGCTACAAACTGAAGCGGTACGAGACCGACCTTCAGGCCGCGGAGATGGTGGCGGAGCGGGAGGCCTCGTCCGGCTTTGTGATCCCCGCCGGTTTCGAAGCCGGCTGGCTGGCCGGGCGCGCGCCCGAACTGACGCTGATCCGGCTGATGCTTGACGAGGCGTCCGTCATGCTGGAAATGGATCTCGGCGGCATCGTCCGCACGATGAACGAAGCCGTCGCGATCGCGGAGCATGCGGGCTCCGGAAGCGTCCGGGAGACCGCGATGGCGGTGCTGGACCAACATGCGAAGGGTCTCGTCGGCGGCATGAAAATGGACACGGGCCGGAGCGGCTCCTTTGACTTCCTGGCGATCGGTTTTTCGCTCATGTTCCTGATGATGCTGATCAACCAGAGCGTCGCCGTCGTCGTCGAAGACCGCCGCAACCAGACGATGGCGCGCGTCTACGCGGCGCCTGTGCGGAGCTTCGACATCGCCGCCGGGAACTTCATCGGCAGCGTGTTCATCGGCACGCTGCAGGTGCTCGCGATCGCCGCCCTGATCCGCCTCGTGTTCGGCTATGATTTCGGCGTGCCGGCCTGGATGCAGATCGTCGTCATGGAATGCTTCATCCTGGCTTCGCTCGGCATCGCCAGCGCGGTCGCCGGGTTCATTCGCAACACGAGGCAGCTCAACATCATCAACTCGCTGATCATGACGCCGACGTGCATGCTCGGCGGCTGCTTCTGGCCGATCGAGATCATGCCGTCGTTCATGCGGAAGCTCGCGAATTTCGTTCCGCAGAGGTGGGCGATCGAAGCGATGGAGCTCGGCGCTTCCGGGGAGACGCTCGCGGGGATCGCCCTTCCGCTCGGCATCCTGCTGCTCTTCGCGGCGGTGCTGCTCGGTTTCGGCACAGCGGTGCTGCGGCCGGCGAAATGAGCGCGGCGCGGCGACGCCCGCGCGGTCCGGCGACGGCGTGCCACGCTTCGCGATGCGCCCGCCCGCAGTTTCGCGGTATAATGATCGCGAATGCGGAACATGTCCGGGGAAGTGGGCGCATGCGTTATCGCAATACGGTTGAGGGGCGGTTCGTCCGGAGGATCAACCGGTTCGTCGCCGAGGCCGTCGTGGACGGCGTCGCGGAGCTCGTCCATGTGAAGAACACCGGTCGGCTGGCCGACTGGCTTGTGCCGGGGCATCGGGTTGTCCTGGAAGACGGCGGACGGTCCGACCGGAAGACGCGGTACTCCCTGATCGCCGCCGAGCGTCGGGGCGGATGGGTGAACATCGACTCGCAGGCGCCGAACGCGGTCGTCCGCGAGGCGCTGCTCGCCGGACGGATCGACGAATTGCCCGCCGTCCGCTCGCTGCGGGGGGAGGCGGCGTTCGGCGGGTCGCGGTTCGATTTTCATTTTGACGGCGGCGACCGGGAAGGGTTCATCGAAGTGAAAGGGGTCACGCTGGAGCGCGGCGGCGTCGCCCTGTTCCCGGACGCCCCGACGGCGCGCGGCGCACGGCATCTGGAAGAACTGACCAAAGCGGCGGAGAGCGGGTATGCGGCGTTCGTCCTTTTTCTCGTGCAGATGGAGGGGTGCCGGGAGTTCGCGCCGCACGAAGAGATGGACCCGCGCTTCGCCGAAGCGCTGAGGCGGGCGGCGCGGGCCGGCGTGCGCGTGCTCGCCTACGACTCCGTCGTGACGGCGGACGAGATCACGATCGGCGGACCGTTGCCGATCACGGGCGTGCCTTGACGGCGGAGCCAATGCCGGTCACGGGCGTGCCCTGACCGCGGAGCCAATGCCGGTCACGGGCGTGCCCTGACCGCGGAGCCAATGCCCGGTCACGGGCGAATCCGACTCCCGGTCACGGACGCCCCCCGTCGCCTGGCCAAGTCGGGCGCGGGCCGGCCGTTACTGTTTCTCCTCCTCGCGGGCAGCCCCCGCCGCGGGCTTCGTGCGCTCCACCGTGCCGAACGGGTGCTCCGGCGGCGCGTAGATCGTGTACAGCTTCAGCGGCCGCGGGCCGATGTTGGTGACGTTGTGCCAGGTGCCGGCGGGAATCATGATGGCGTCATCCTCGGACACACGCCGGACGAAGTTGAGGCTGTTTCTCCGCGGACCCATCTGCACGAGGGCGGTCCCTTCCTCGATCCGGATGAACTGGTCGACATTCGGGTGCACTTCGAGCCCGATGTCTTCGCCCGGCCGAATGCTCATCAGCACCACCTGCAGATGGCGTCCCGTCCAGATCGCCCTGCGGAAATCGGTGTTGAATTCTGCGGCTTCCTCGATGTTGATCACGTGGGGGTTGCCGCCGTTGTCGCGCAGGTCCGGGCGTTGCCGATCTTCCGGCCGGCCGGCGCCGGAACAGCCGCAGGGGTACGGGGCGACGCCATGGACCGGGTGCGTCGGGTAAGCCGGATACGCCGGGGACGCCGCGCCCTGGACCGGGTACGTCGGGTATGCCGGATACGCCGGGGACGCCGCGCCCTGGACCGGGTACGCCGGGTATGCCGGATACGCCGGGGACGCCGCGCCCTGGACCGGGTACGCCGGGTATGCCGGATACGCCGGGGACGCCGCGCCCTGGACCGGGTACGCCGGGTATGCCGGATACGCCGGGGACGCCGCGCCCTGGACCGGATACGCCGGGTATGCCGGATACGCCGGTTGATACCCGCCGTGCGCTTCGGACTCCGGCCACTGCATGCCTTGGCCTTGATACGGGGCGTAGGAAATCCTGTCCAAACTCGCTCACACACTCCTTGCATGGGTTTGTTGTCGGGGGCGGAACCTGCAAGCATTGTATGCGCCTGCCCGGATGGGCGTGAGCGGAGGGCGGCGGCCCGGGTCCGCGCGATGTCATGCAAATTTGCAGTATATTTTCGCCGAATGCGCCGAAACAGCCGAATGTAATGCAAATTTGCATGATATTGACCGTTCTCGCCAAAATTCGCCCGAATGTAGTGTAAAAATGCATTACGTTGACGCGCAGACCCGCCGCCAACCGCCAAACGCCAGCCTCCGGCAACCCATCACCCGCAACTCATCACCCGCAACTCACCACCGGCAACCCGCCACCCGCAACCCGTCACCCGCAACTCACCACCCGCAACCCATCACCCGCAACTCACCACCGGCAATCCATCACCCGCAACCCATCACCCGCAACCCATCACCCGCAACCCATCACCCGCAACCCATCACCCGCAACCCGTCGCCGGCTGCCAATCCCGGCCAAAGACCGATGACCGCCGTCAAGTTGAACGCTGCCCCTCCAACGCCAGGTCGAATGCTGCCCCTGCAACGCCAGGTCGGACGCTTCCCCTTCGACATCAAGCCGGACGCTGTCCTTCCGCCGCCCCGCCGCCCGCGGATGGTGAAGACGCCGGAGCCGCGTGCCGGAGCCGCGCCCCGACCAGCGCGCACAGAAGGAGCAGCGCGGCCGCCAGGCCGTACGCGCCGAACAGCGTCGCCTGCTGCACGAGCTGGCCGGACAGGCCGGTGCCGACGAGCAGGCCGCCCATCATGAGCGGCAGGATGATGCCGTTCGTCCGGCCGACATAGGCCTCCTCCACTTCCTTGATCATCAGCGCGCCCAGCACGACCTGCAGGAACGTCATCGCCACGCCGGACAGCAGCCGGACGACGCCCGTGAGCACCGGCCATTGCGACAGCACTTCGACGAAGGTGCCGATGCCGAAAACCGCGAGCGTCCACGGCACGATCCGCTTCCGGTGCCGGTCGACCCGGCCGGACAGCCCGGCCGCCAGGCCGCCGCCGACCAGGAGCCCGACCCCCTCCAGCATCGCGAACCATTGCACCGCTTCCTTTTCCAGACCGAGCCGCTCCATGACGACGAAGACGTCGAGCGGCGCGACGATGCCGGCGGACAGGCCGATGAGCAGGAACATGACGGCCGCGGTCTTCAGCGTGCGGTGTCCGGCCACATACCCAAACCCCTCCCGCAGATCCGCAATCGGCGATGTCTTCTCTCCGCCGTCCCGCTTGCGCGGCGAAGCGGGCAGCAGCAGCTGCGCAAGCGAAGCCGACGCGAACACGGCGACCAGCGCCGCAAGCGACGTCTCGACGCCGAAGCGCGTGTAGACGAAGGTGCCGAGCAGCGGCCCGGCGATCATGAACACGGCCGTCATGCTCTGGGTGAAGCCGACCGCCGCTTCGACGTGCCGCTCCGGCACGTGCCGCTTGAACAGCACCGCCGAGGCGGGCTGCGAGAACTGGCTGACGACGGCGGACACGATCGTGGCCGCGAACGCGGCCTGCCACATGCCGCCCAGCACCAGCGCGAGGATCGCCGCCACGGACGCGGCGCTCAGCGCGTCGCCGATGACGACGGTCCGCTTCGGATTCCACCGGTCCGCGAACGTGCCGCCGACCAGCGAGAACACGAAGATCGGCAAGTATTCGAACGTCGTCAGCAGCGCGACGGCCGCCGGATTATTGTTCGTCTGCTCCATGATGTAGAACAGGAGCGCCATGTTCCGGATCCAGATGCCGGCCTGCTGCAGCAGGTCGGCGCCGGCCACGACGAGAAACACGCGATTTCGGAACAGTTCGGGCATGCGGCATTCTCCTTTTGTCCCATGATTTAATCCGACCGGTCGGTTTAATTAAGAGCAGGCGACGGGTGAAGAAGGGGAAAAAGCTTGGGCGACCTACCCCTCAGCGATCCCCCTGACGAACAGCTCCGCCGCCTTCCGGTAGATCGCCCGCATCCGCTCGCGGGGCACCTTCTCGTAGTAGGTCATCCCGAGCCCGCCCAGCATGCTCGCGTAAATATATGCCAGCTCCGCCGGTTCGTCCCGCCTGAACGCGCCCGACTCGATGCCCTCCTCGATGATCGCCTGGATGACGGGGTACTGCATCTGCACGAGCTCGATCATTTTCTCGAAGGTTCCGGGCTCGCCGCCGTGGCTCGTGAGAAATTCGTCGACGACCTTCAGGAACGGATCGTCGAAATCCTCCTGCCAGTAGTCGGCGAGCGCGTACAGTTTCTCGACGGGCGTCATGCCCGGCCGTGCGATCTTCCGCCAGCCTTCGATCCAATCGACCGTCCGCTGCTCGAAAATCTCCATCAGCAGCTGCTGCTTGCTCTTGAAATGATAATAAATGCTGCCCTTGCTCACGCCCGTATGCTTGCGGATGTCCTCCATCGAGGTCGCGTTGTAGCCCCGGCGGATGAACAGATCCCTGGCGCCTTGCAGAATCTGCCGCCGCGTGCGCTCGGTTTCCTCGGCGGTTTTCCTGGCCACTGTCTCGTCCGCTCCTCCAAATAATCTGACCGTTCGGTTTAATTAATCTCATACCACATGCCGCTCGAAAAATCGAGTAGGAGGGGGCGGCTAGCCCCCGACCTCTCACACCACCGTACATGCGGGTCCGCATACGGCGGTTCCGTAAGGTTAACAAAGTTCCAGTTAACGAGAAAGCAGA
>Ga0310835_100163_pt1 | contig 62831 bp, 62 predicted proteins | sample SM_ome_3_FD_201308 | JGI IMG/M metagenome (GOLD analysis project Ga0310835, IMG submission 201308) | Sorghum-adapted microbial communities enriched on stacked mutant (SM) sorghum from Joint BioEnergy Institute, Emeryville, California... ...
ATGTGCTTACCCCTTAACAATAGGAGATTTTTTTATGGGTGAACAGAAAAATTCGATATCAAATAACAGATATAGGAATATCTACATACAAAATTTCTCATGTCAGGTTTGATGCAATGCTAGTGCTTTGATGGACATTTTTGACCGTTAGAAATAAAAAAATCGCCAAAAACGCCGCTAACGGTCATCGTTGTCCAATTGACTCGTTCAGAAAGCGTCATGCCCGATTTCGATGCAGTCATATCCCCATATCCAATGCCAATATGCATCTTTCGAATGCCGTCAATTCAATGGTCGTGCGGTCATGATCATATCGAATACGGTAGCGAGACTGCTGTTAGGCGGTGTTGCCCCCCGCACAAGCAAACATGGACAAATGGCAAACAACGATGGACGAGTGGCATAAAGAGACAGTGCATAAAGAAACAGCGCATAAAGAGACAGTGCAATCTGTGGCACATTGCTAAAAGGGCTCCGGGGCAATCCCGACAAAAATGAAACAAAGCGAAAAAAGGAGACAATCCCGATGGTCCGATTCGCCCGGACCCGGATTGTCTCCTCCGATTGCGATGCTAACTTCAATGTAGCCCTTCAATACCAAATTTACATGCCATTTACATGCATATGATCATTGTCGGGCAGTTGTTCACTGAAAAACAGATCGTCCAGCGAACTGAGCGTGCCATCCTCTTCGACCTGATAAACAGACATTTTCTCACCGTTGACCGTCAATTCGATAAAACAGCTCCAGCAATAAAATTGATGGGAGCCGATTTTCCCGATATCTTTGGAATTACAGTTGGGACATCTCATCATCCGTCGTCACCTATCACTTTCCGCATTTCGCGATTGGTCTTTCATCAGCACCCGCTCAAAGGAAGCGGGCACCAGCACGGCATCTTCGCCGATGGCAATTTGCTCGGGTCCTTCCGGCAGCATGAGTCGCCTGCGTCCTTCCAGAATGTCTGCCAGGAAACCGTCCGTCAATTCAAAGCCTATTAAAGTCGTTCCCGCATCCGCCTTGAAATAAACGTCAGAGATCCGGCCCAGTTGCAGACCATTAACTGTATATACAGGCATGTCCTTCAATCGCACGACCCCACCCAGAAAGCCGCGCAATATCCGGGATTTGTCCACCTTGACCACAGACTGCCCGTTGCGAATCATCAGCGCATCTTCTCCGCATGATACGACATCTTGCCAGCCGATCAGCCTGGCCCGTTTCCGGGACCATATTGGAGATTCGAGCGCTACACCTGCAAGGTGCCAATACTCGTCAAGCCAGACATCTTTTACTTCGCCTGCCTTCTTGCCGTTTTGCAGCATCACCGGCAGGCCCAGAAGGGATTGAACCCGTAACGTTGCCGGCACCCCCTTCAAGGCGCCTGTTAATTAATACGTATCCGCGCCAAAATGGTTGCAATTATTTTTGCTGTTTTTTCAGCTTCTTCCTTAGTATTGCCCAAACCGAAGCTGAAACGTACGGCAGATTGCATCCTTTCGCGCGAAATGCCCATGGCGGCCAGGACGTGGGAAGGCTGCAAAGAGCCGGAAGTGCAAGCAGAACCGCCGGACGCGGCAACACCCGCCAAATCGAGATTCATGAGCAAACTGTCCGTCTGCATACCGGGAAAGCTGATGTTTGCAATGTGCGGCAGGCGCAACGACGGATGGCCATTCAAATGGAAAGCTGTTTCGCCCAATTCCGAACGCAACGCTTCCAGAAGGGCCTCGCGCACGTCTTCGGCATGCCGGCGGCGCGCTTCCATGTCACGATAGGCGGCGTTAGCCGCCACAGCGAACGCTGCGATTGCAGCCACATTTTCCGTACCTGCGCGGCGGGCACGCTCCTGGGAACCCCCGAACAACAGCGCCTGAAACGGGGTTCCCTGCCGGATGTACAAAAGTCCAACTCCCTGGGGGCCGTTGATTTTGTGCGCAGACACACTGAGCAAATCAATCGGCAGGCGGCGAAGTTCCCAACGGGTGTAGCCGAACGCCTGAACCCCGTCAACGTGCATGACTGCACCGCGGCTTCTGGCGATTTCACCGATTTCCGCATACGGTTGCAGTGTGCCGGTTTCGTTGTTGCCGGCCATGATGCTGACGACAGCCGTATGGTCGTCGATCGCGCGTTCGGCCGCTTCCAGCGGGATGCGGCCCCATTCATCCACCGGCAGCACCTTCAGGACAAAACCGCGTGCTTCCAGTTGGCGGCACGCCTTCAGCACGGCATGGTGCTCCACGGCTGACGTAACAATGCCTGTCCGTCCCCGCTTCCGCTGTGCTTCAGCGGCTCCAAAAAGCGCAGTATTGTCGCTTTCCGTACCGCTGCCCGTAAACACGAGTTCCGAAGGTGCGCAACCAAGCAACTCGGCGAGCGTATCGCGCGCTGCCGTCACCCGGCTTCGCGCTTCGCGCCCCCAGGCATGCAGGCTGGATGGATTTCCCGGTCCGGCGCCTACGACTTCCACATAAGCCGCGAGCGCTTCCGGCAACATCGGGGTTGTCGCAGCATGGTCAAAATAGATCGCTTTCATGCAGCGCTCCTTCTAGATGTAAAACATATAGCTGTCTTGCTCTTCTGCTTCGCCCTTGTAGTTGATCAGATCCGACAGACTGGTCGAATCCAGCACATTTGCGATGCTGTCCCGGATGCGCAGCCACAAGTCGCGCTTGGCCGGATCGTCTTCCTCCGTAAAATCGACAGGACTGATCGGTCCTTCCAAAATGCGAATGACGTCTCCCGAAGTGATCGATTCCGGGCTTTTGGACAACACATAGCCCCCATAAGCACCACGCACACTTTTCACAAGTCCCGCATTGCGGAGTGGGGCAATCAATTGTTCGAGATAATGCTCGGACAAGCCATTTTTTTCGGCGATACTCTTCAACGAAGTTGGTCCTTCGCCGTATCGGGCCGCCAATTCCATCATGATGGTCAATCCATAACGGCCTTTCGTCGAAATTTTCAAAGCATTGCACCCGCTTTCTTGCTTCAGCAGCTATTTTTTGAATACGGTCACTTCCGAACGGCTGCGGCAACCACATGCAACTGTTTGGAAAACAAACAAATAACTCAAATGTTCAGTATACCCATTGTCATTCTATGTTAGCACAAAATATAGCGTCAGGAACATAAAAACTTGACAAAATGTTGAATACCAAACCATTTGCACCTTGCGGATCGTGAATCCGGCCATCCCGTGTGCTACAATGGAATCACCTGCGGCCTTGACCCGCATGTTGGAGGCGGTAATGATGGCAAATATCAATGGCCTGCATCCGGCAGGCAAACGGATCATCGTCGGCATGTCTGGCGGCGTCGATTCATCCGTGACGGCACTGCTGCTCAAGCGGCAAGGCTACGAAGTGATCGGCGTGTTCATGAAAAACTGGGATGATACCGACGAAAATGGGGTCTGTACAGCGGAACAGGATGCGGAAGACGTTCGGCGCGTATGCGACCAAATCGGAATCCCCTGCTATACGGTGAACTTTGAAGCCGAATACCGGGACAAAGTGTTCGAATATTTTCTGGAAGAATACCGCCGGGGAAGAACGCCCAACCCCGATGTCATGTGCAACCGGGAAATCAAATTCGGCGAATTTCTCCAGAAAGCGCTGGAGTTGGGTGCGGACGTCGTTGCCATGGGCCACTACGCGCGCGTCGAGCGGCTCGACAATGGCGAATGCCGTTTGCTGCGCGGCGTCGACAGCAACAAGGATCAGACCTATTTCCTGCATCAGTTGGACCAGGCCCAATTGGCGAAAGCGATGTTTCCCATCGGGCATCTGCATAAACCGCAAGTTCGCGAAATCGCCCGCGAAGCGGGATTGTATACCGCGGGCAAAAAAGACAGCACTGGCGTCTGCTTCATCGGCGAACGTAATTTCAAATCGTTTCTCAGCCAATATTTGCCTGCCAAACCAGGCAATATGGTCGATATTGCAACCGGAGAAATCAAGGGACGGCATGACGGGCTGATGTACTACACGCTCGGCCAGCGTCAAGGACTCGGGATCGGCGGTTCCGGCACTGGCGAACCCTGGTTTGTCGCGGACAAAGATCTGGCGAACAATGTGCTGTACGTCGTGCAGGGCGACAAACACCCGAGTCTGTATTCGGTCGGCCTGATCGCCGAACAAGTCAACTGGATTTCGCCGGACAAACCGCGCGAACCGTTTCGCTGCACAGCCAAATTCCGCTACCGCCAGGCCGACCAGGCCGTCACCGTTACACCGCTGAAATCTGGTGTGTTCCAAGTCGATTTTGCCGAACCGCAAAAAGCGATCACGCCCGGACAAGCCGTCGTTTTTTACGACGGGGAAGTCTGCCTGGGCGGAGGCACGATCGACAAGGTGCACAAGCTGGAACAAGCTGTGAACCGGTAAGCATGGTTCTGGTGTTCATGCTTCTTGAGAGATCTGCCTGCTGCAAGAACAAAATTTGCCGTTACAGCGGCGCTTGACACGAATCTTACCTTGAAAAAGGCCTCTGCCCGATGTTATCGCAGGACAGAGGCCTTCCCATTTGGTTTTAGCCGACTTGTTTTAAGTATTCGCACTTGAAATCACGTGTAGTTCTCAGGCAAACTGCCTACGCGTGGCAATTCGAGCAAAGCGCCTCTACCCGTACCAGCAAATGCCTGCAAGCCAGTGCCACTGCAAGCCAATGTTGCCAATAAACCAGCACCGCTACCAGCCATGGCGCTACCGGCCCAACCGATCAGCCCAGCCGCTCCATCTCTTCGTCGCTGATTTCGAAGTTGTGGTAAACGTCCTGCACATCATCGTTGTCTTCGAACGCTTCCATCATCTTCAGCAGTTTTTCCGCCTGCTCGCCTTCCACGTTCACCGTATTTTGCGGCACCCAGCGGATGCTCGCCTGCTCGAACCTGTATTGCAATTGCTCCAGCGCGGATTTGACCTGCTCGAAGTCTGCCAGCGCCGTCAACACTTCGAAACTGTCTTCGCTGACGATCACATCCTCGGCTCCGCTCTCCAGCGCATGCATCATGACCGTATCCTCGTCCGGCGTGCCCTCTTCCCGCGGAATGACGATCAGTCCCTTTTCATCGAACATATATGAAACACAGCCGGATTCGCCCAAATTGCCGCCGCGTTTGTTGAAAATGGCGCGAACGTCAGCTGCGGTCCGATTGCGGTTGTCCGTCAGACATTTGACCATGATGGCCACGCCGCCCGGTCCATATCCTTCATACATGATTTCTTCGTAATCCACCGCATCGGTTCCGCCGCCAGTCGCCTTCTTGATCGCCCGTTCGATATTTTCCGACGGCATCTGGATCGCTCTCGCGTTGGCTATCGCGGCTTTCAAGCCAAAATTGGCTTCCGGATTCGGTCCGCCCTTGCGCGCCTGCACATAAATTTCCCGGGCCAGCTTGACAAAACGGTTGTTTTTGGCCTGATCCGCTTTGCTCTTGCGGTCTGCAAACAACTTGAATTTCGGCATCCTGTTATGACCTCCGTACGATTGCGGGTTGAATCTGAACTGTCCCCCATTTTACCATCCAGTCAAACCTTCGGTCAAAAAGCGCCCGACAAGCGTCCGATCCAAAAGATGGCGATTGCAAAAATGCACAGAACCCCCGGAAACACTCCAGGGGCTCTGTGCATTGTTCGTGATATGAAATCAGTCGGCGATGCTCGCGCGACTTACAGTTTCACCACGTTGGATGCTTGGGGACCGCGGTTGCCTTCCGTAATTTCAAACTCAACCGCCTGGCCTTCTTCCAAAGTTTTGAAGCCTTCTCCTTGGATGGCAGAGAAATGAACGAATACATCGTTGCCGTCTTCTACGGAAATGAAACCGTAGCCTTTCTCTGCGTTGAACCACTTCACTGTACCCTTCAAATGAAAAACCTCCTAAAATCTCACCGTCAGTCGGCGAATGAGGCAATTATAACCGAAAACGGACCGACTTGCAATAATGGCAAATCGGCCCATTCCCGGTGCGCATTGATTTCTGGGCCCATCTCTTCTATGATGAATAAAACGGAAAACCCTGCCAAAGGCCAGGCAAGATCGGAGCGATTCTGGATGTTTGCCAAACATACGATTTACAAACTGGACCCCTACAACATGCTGACTGTGGAAGTGCAAGGCAAAACGCTGGTTGTGCGCGAAATTTCCGACCAATGGGGCGAAGAAACCCGCAAATTTCTCAGCCGTCCCGAAATGATGGAATGGGCGGAGCGCCGGTTCCGGCCCGAAGATTTTCCCGGCGGGGAAACCGAGTTGCAGCAAGTGATGGACAAATTGCGGTCCATCTGACCCTACCTATCCAGAAACCAGGAGTCGATTGCCTTGTTTGACAACGCCAATCTGCTGTTTATCATCTCATCCTTCGCGCTTGGCGTCATCCTCATCGTCAGCCGCGAACGGATTCCGCAACAATTGAAGCGCGGGATGGCCATTCTGTCGATTGTACTGATCCTGTTTGCTTTCTTCCTGATCGTTTACAGCTTTTTTACGGCAGGCATGTAAACAAGCGAAGCAGGTCGCCGGACATGAAACGGACGCGGCAAGGATATACTATTGCGGCAACGATTTCCAACTTGCTGGAGGATACCGCATGAAAGGGTTCGCTTTGCCGATCGCCGCGATCGCCGCCCTGCTGGCGACGCTGCCATTCGCGCATGCCGCGACATTGACCATACCTAGGAGGGACGTTTTCGCAATGAAACAAGTACTTTCACGCAACGAAGTGCCGCAAGCGTCGAAATGGCGGCTGGAAGATTTGTTTCCGGACCAGGCGGCCTGGGACGAGGAATACGCCAAGGTCAAGCGGCTGATCGGCGAAATCGCCGTATACCAGGGCAAACTCACCGATGCCGGCACGATTGCCCGCTGCTTTGCGCTTGAAGACGAGATTTCGCTGCATACGGAACGATTGTATGTCTACGCCAACATGCGCCACCACGAAGATACGACAGATCCGGTCTACCAGGCATTGTCGGACAAATCCAAAAAGCTGCATGTGGACGTTTCCGAAGCGCTGTCCTTCATTACCCCGGAAATTCTCAGCCTGTCCGAGGATGCGCTGCGCAAGCTGATCGAAGACGAACAGCTCGCCAAATACAGAAGGACGCTGGAGGAGATGCTCCGCCAGAAGCCGCACGTGCTGTCCAAAAGCGAAGAAGTGCTGCTGGCCCAGGTCGGCAATATTTCACAGGCGCCCAACACCATCTTCGGTATGATGAACAATGCGGACCTGAAATTTCCAAAAATCAAAAACGAAAACGGCGAAGAAGTCGAATTGACGCACGGCACATACATCCAGTTTCTGGAAAGTCGCAATCGGCAAGTCCGGCACGATGCCTTCAAGGCGATGTACGAAACCTATGGAAAATGGAAAAACACGCTGGCAGCCACGCTGAGCGCTAACATTTCGAAAAACCTGTTTTACGCCAAGGCGCGCAAATATCCGTCCGCACTGGAAATGTCGCTGTTTGGCGACAACATTCCCAGGTCGGTGTACGACAACCTGATTGCCACGATCCACGAGCATCTGCCGCTGATGCATCGCTATATGGCGCTGCGCAAAAAACTGCTGAAGCTCGACGAATTGCACATGTACGATTTGTTTACACCGCTGGTCGAGGAATTCGACCTGGAAATTTCCTACGAGGAGGCCAAAAAAATCGTTTACGAAAGTCTGGCCCCGCTCGGAGAAGACTATCGCAAGGTGCTGCAGGAAGGGTTCGAAAACGGCTGGATCGACGTATACGAGAATGTGGGCAAACGCAGCGGCGCCTATAGTTGGGGAGCTTATGGCACCCATCCGTATGTCCTGCTCAACCACAAGGACAACCTGAACAGCATGTTCACATTGACGCACGAGATGGGACATGCGCTGCATTCCTATTTTTCCGACAAGAACAACGATTATCGAGATGCCCAATATACGATTTTCCTGGCAGAAGTTGCCTCCACACTGAACGAAGCGTTGCTGATGAACCATTTGCTGGGAAAAACGACGGATCCGAAGGAAAAAATGTACCTGCTCACCTATTATGCAGACCAATTCCGGACGACCGTATTCCGGCAGACGATGTTTGCGGAATTCGAGAAAATCATCCACGAAAAAGCCGAAAACGGCGAATCGTTGACACCGCAGGAATTGTCCAAAATCTATTACGACCTGAATGTACAATATTATGGAAATGAAATGGTCGTGGACAAGGATATCGAAATGGAATGGGCCAGAATTCCCCATTTCTACAGCAGCTTCTACGTCTACAAATATGCGACCGGTTTCTCCGCTGCCACCAGTTTTGCCAAACAAATCCTGGAAGAAGGCGCGCCGGCCGTCGAGCGCTATCTCGGCTTCCTGAAAAGCGGCGGCAGCGACTACTCGATCAACATATTGAAGCGCGCAGGTGTCGACATGTCCTCTCCCGAACCGATCCGGCAGGCCATGAGTGTATTCGAGGACCTGATCGGCCAAATGGAGGCGCTGACGGAAAACGGGTAAAACGATCGGCAGCGATCAACCCGAAACGTCTGAAACCCGAAAAGCCCGGAGATGCCCAATCGCGGCGGACCCGGGCTTTGTCCGTATGTACGCATTCAAAGTTCCCGAATGACTTGCCACGCTTCCAGCCGATCCGCCAATCCGCGGTAATGCGGCGTCGGCACCGGACTGGTGGAAGGCAGCCGCAGCACTTTCCTTGCGAGAACTTCGGGCGACTGCCCGTGATGCTTCATCAGTTCTGCATGGGCCTTGCTTCCGTTGCAAACGATGGCGACTATTTGCGGATAGCGGCGCAGCAAAGCGGGAATATCGTTCGGCACCGCATCGCGGATAGCGGCATCCAGGCTCCCCTCCCGCTCGCAGGCTGCGATGGCGTCCCACAGTGCAACCCTGTTTGCAAGTGCAAAATCCAGCCGCTTCCCGTACACCGCGTCCGGTTGCCTATTCCCGAAAATGGCGTACAGGATCGGCCAAAAAAAATTGCGGGGGTTGCCGTAATACTGATGCTTCTTCAGCGATGCCGAACCCGGCATGCTGCCCAGCACAAGCAACCGGGAACGGTGATCGATGACGGGTGGAAACGAATGAACAATCAATACTGGTTCCTCCGATCAAGTTGCGATACAATGAACATAACCTATCCAATCTTTTGCGGAAATGGGACTGTAGATTGAAGATCCAAAAATATTTCACCAAACTTTCTCCCCAACAAGTGCTGGTTTTCGGTTTCCTGCTGCTCATCCTGACAGGCACGATTTTGCTGTCTTTGCCGCTGGCCGTCAAAGACGGGCAAAAACTGGGCTTGTTGGACGCATGGTTTACCGCCACTTCGGCAGCCAGCGTGACAGGGCTCATCGTGGTCGATACAGGGCAAACGTTTTCCCTGTTTGGACAAATCGTGCTGCTCCTCCTCATTCAAACCGGAGGAATCGGCTTCATGACGATGACGACGATGATCGCCTTGTTTTTGGGCAGAAAAATTTCCTACAAAGACCGGCTCATCATCAAGGAATCGTTCAATCTTGACCACGAGGAAGGCATCATCCGGCTCATTCGCAGAGTGCTGCTTTATTCGCTTTTCATAGAAGCGATCGGCACCCTGCTGTTCGCCATGCACTGGTTTGGTGAAATGCCGGCGGGACAGGCGCTTTATTGGGGCATGTTCCATGCGGTCTCCATTTTCAACAATTCCGGATTTGACCTGATTGGCGGCTGGACCGCGTATGCCGGCGACTTCTACTTCAATGTCGTCTCCATCGCCCTGATCTTTTTGGGCAGCGCCGGTTTTATCGTGCTATCCGACCTGATCGATTATCCAAAAAAACGCAAGCTGTCGCTGCACAGCCGGGTCGTGCTGATGTACTCCGCGGGCCTGATTGTGATTGGCGCAATGCTCATGTTTATTTTTGAATACTCCAATGAAGCTTCCATGGGCGCGTTGAATCCGGGCGAAAAAGCGATGGCGGCCTTGTTTCACGCCACCAGTCTGCGCTCTTCCGGCACAAGCACGATACCGGTTGAATCAATGCGGCAGGCCACGCTTTTTCTCATGATCATCCTCATGTTCATCGGCGCGGCCCCCGGTTCGACAGGAGGCGGCATCAAAGTGACGACCTTCGCCATCATGGTCGCCGCTTGCAGGGCCATGATGCAAGGCCGGGAGGATGTCGTGCTGTTTCGCAACCGGATTGACAAAGCGCTCGTCTATAAAGCGATTACGGTCACGTTCATCGCTCTGTTCATCGTGATTTCCGCCATGCTCATGCTCTCTTTTACGGAAAATCTGCCTTTTCTCACCCTGCTTTACGAAGTGGTGTCCGCCTATGGCACGGTCGGCTTCAGTGCCGGCTTGACATCGGAGTTGTCCGGATTTGGCAAAACGGTGCTGATCGTCCTGATGTTTGCCGGACGGCTCGGCCCATTTACGCTTGCATTGGCCCTTCAGTCCAAAAACGGCAAGGAAAAGTTTCGCTATCCCGAAGGCAAAATCATTCTCGGTTAAAGCGGTGATAAATTTGCTTTTTTAGCAGGGTTCGACATATTTCGCTTAGAATACAAGATTGGAAGATGTAAGGAGTGAGCTTGTGTACAAGGAAGAGTTGTCATCCGAAGACCTGCTGAAAGTCATATTCAATTATACAGCCAAAATTGCAAGCGAAACCAATCTGAAGCGCGTGCTGGTGCTGATGGCCAACATGGGGCGTGAAATGATCCTGTCCGACCGCTGTACCGTTTGGCTGATCGACGAGGTCCGCAACGAATTGTATACGACCGTCGCCCACGGGGTTGACGAAATCCGGATTCCTTACGGTTCCGGTATCGTCGGGGCAGCGATCACTTCCGGAGAACCGATCATCATCAAGGATGCTTATCTCGACCCCCGCCACAATTCCGATAACGACCGCAAAACCGGCTATCATACCAAATCCATCATTACCGTGCCCTTTCGCAACAATGACGGTGAAATCATCGGCGCTTATCAGGCCATCAACAAAATGACGAAAGTCGATTATTTCACCGAGCGGGATCTTGAGCTGTTGTCACTGGCTGCATCCTATGCTGGCAAGTCGCTGGAATCCGTCATGCTCCATCAGGAAATCATCGAAACCCAGAAAGAAATTATCGCGACAATGGGCGAGATCGGTGAAATTCGCTCGAAGGAAACGGGCAATCACGTCAAACGCGTTGCAGAATATTCCTATGTGCTGGCGATCGGACTGGGCATGGACCCCGAAGAAGCCGAAGTGCTGCGCACCGTTTCCCCGATGCACGATATCGGCAAGGTTGCCATTCCGGATGCGGTGCTCAACAAGCCGGGCAAACTGACTGACGAAGAATATGAAATCATCAAGTCCCATACCCGCATCGGACATCAACTGTTGAAAGGTTCCAAGCGTAAATTGCTGCGAGCGGCCTCCATCGTTGCGGAACAGCACCATGAGAGATGGGATGGACGCGGCTATCCGAACGGATTGCGCGGCGAAGAAATCCATATTTTCGGCCGGATCACGGCCGTGGCGGACGTCTTCGACGCCTTGAGCGCTGAACGCGTATACAAGCCGGCCTGGCCGCTGGAGAAGATCGAAGCGTTGTTCAGGGAAGAACGGGGGCGTCATTTCGATCCGCAAATCGTAGATGTCTTTTTCCGCGAACTGCCGAAATTGCTGGAGATTCGCGACCGCCTGACCGACTCCGAAGTTCAGTAATATTGCCTGATGCCGGCCGCGATGACGGAAACGGAATTGCAGGAATGACCGGAATAACCTCCAACAAAGGTCGCCCATCGCGGGCGGCCTTTCCCATGCACATGGACGAAGCCCGTCTCATATGGATTTACATAATATGGATGAATAGCGCCTCGTATATTAAGGAGGCTTTTTTTGTTCTCCAGTGTTTTTCAGTGTTTGTTCAGTCCAGCAAATATAATATTTTATGAAATTTAAGATGATTATTTCGTATGAAATAATCCATTTTATCCAAATAGCCCCCCCTTTTTTCTGCATCCATAATTTGAATGTTACTATCATCTCGGTTGGAGGCATGATTATGCAGAACCTGAAACATCCATTGAAACGCGCAAAAATGCTGTGGATCTGGCTGCTGGTACTAAGCATCATCACGCCGGTGTTGCCCGTACAGCAGACGGCCCAGGCGGCTGTGGTCAAAAGATGGCAAACCGTAGGTCCGGACACTTATCCGGCAGACGGCGCGTTATTTCCGTCCATCGTGATCGACAGCAACAACACTCCTTATGTCGCGGTGACGGAAAGCGGAAACGGCGCCAAGGCCACGGTCAAAAAATGGGATGGAACAGAATGGGTAGCCGTGGGAGGCGGGAATGTCTCGGATGGTATTGCCCAACAAACGACCATGGCGATCAGCAGCCAAGACAACCTTTATGTTGCTTATGCCGACTATACGAAAAGCCTGAAAGCAACAGTCAAAAAATTCGACGGAAACAGTTGGGTAACGGTGGGCAATCCGGGATTTTCCAATAGTAGTGCCACACATATCGCGATCGCAATCGACAGCCAGGAAACGCCCTATGTGATTTATTTAGATGCAGCATACGGCAACAAAGCAACGGTGAAAAAATTTGATGGAACAAGCTGGGTAACCGTGGGCGATGACAGCCTTTCAGTCGGGGTAGCCAGTTATACATCCATCCAGTTCGACAGTCAAGATACACCTTATGTTGCTTATAAGGATGTTGCACTTGACAATGGAGCGGTCGTCAAGAAATTTGACGGAACAAGCTGGGTCGACGTGGGGGGCGTAATCGTTTCGGATGGCGCTGCCAATTTTCCCGTTCTCAGGATCGACAGCCATGACAACCTTTATCTTGCCTACACGGATAACGCTGAAGACGGCTATGCGACCATGAAGAAATGGAACGGCAGCAACTGGGCGTATGTGGGGAATCGGAGCTTTACGGAAGTTGTTACCCAGTACAACGCCATCGCTATTGACAGTGCCGGTACACCCTATATTGTTTTTTCGGATAAAGAGTACGGCAAAACAAGCATGATGAGATTTGACGGAAACAGTTGGGAGTATGTGGGAGATCCGGGATTTTCAGCTGACAACAACATCATCGCCACAGGCATAGCGATCGACGTTCAAGACACGCCTTATGTGGTGGCGGTGACTACGTCCTACAAACCGTACGTGATGAAATATGATGCGGTGCCCAAATTTACAGCCAGCGCCTCCGCAGGTTCCACGACACCCTTAACCGGAGAAGACACCGAGATTACGCTGACGGTCAAAGATTCACAGGGCGATCCGGATCCTTCATTCAACGGCCCGAAAACGGTTACGGTCACGGTCTCCGTCTACAACAAAGCCCCGGACGGTTCCTATGGTTTCTTTAACGGCACGAAACTGTCAGAAGGCCCGAACGAGTTCAGCCTCTTATTCACCAATGGCGAGGCCAAAGCCAATCTGAAGCTCCACAAGGCCGGAACACAGGTCATCAACTTCCTGGTGGACGGTGTGGAGACACCTGAAACGAATCCGCTCAGCATTTCGCCGGTTGCGGGTCCGGCAGATTCGATGTCCCTGACGAAGGACATCGCCGCCCCCGCCAGCAATGGCGGCGTATTCGCCCAGCAGCCGGTCGTCACGCTGGTGGATGCTTACAGCAATGTCAGCACGGGTGACAACAGCACGGTCGTGACCGTATCCAAACACGATAACGGCGCTTGGACGCTGACCGGTACGACAACGGCAACAGCAAACGCGGGTGTGGTCACCTTTGCAGGTCTGGGAGCCACCAATTCCGCTACGGTTGCGAACGCGCAACTGGCGTTCACTGCATCCGGACTTGCGCCCATTACGAGCAAGGCGGTGACACTCCCGGGGCCCGCTTCATCGCCATCGTCTCCGTCCTCTCCATCGTCGCCAACGACACCGGAGCAAACGCCGGCGGAACCGGAAACTTCGCCCCTGGAGCCGACACCGGAAACAACGGGCAGCGTATTTGTCACCAGCAGGGTTGATAAAACCGGGCTGTTGCAGGCGATGATGTCAAGAGCCGAAGAAGCAAAACAAACCAATGCAACACCTGCATTTGCGGACGCCACCGGCCATTGGGCGGCACAAACGATTGGCATCTTCACCAAACTGAAACTGGTCAGCGGTTATGATGACGGCACGTTCAGACCGAACCAGCCGATCACCCGCGCGGAGTTTGCGGCGATGATCAATCGCATATTCTCCATCCGGGGCGACAGCAATGCGGGCGTCGCATTGAAGGATATTGAGGGCAACTGGGCCAAAGCGGATATCGAAAACCTCGTCGCGGCCGGGGTCATCAGCGGCTATACGGACGGCACGTTCAGGCCGGGCCAGACGATTACGCGTGAAGAGATGGTGGTCATGCTGTCGCGAATCGTCAATCTGGACCAGGTGCACAAAGATCCGGCAAAAGGCCGATTCCTGGACCTGGACGGCGCATACGCAGCCGGCGAGATTGCGGCAGCGGCGCAGGCCGGCATCGTCAGCGGCAAGGCAAGCGGCATCTTCGATCCGAAGAGCCCTTCCACGCGCGCAGAGGCGCTGCAAATCATCCTGAATGTCTTGAAGCTCGACCCGCAATTAAAGTCACTGCTGGAATCGCTTGAATGACAAATCAACAAAGGTCGCCCATCCCGGGCGACCTTTTGTTTTATTGCGATCTTCATATACGATCAAACCAATCCATTCCCTGCTTCCAAACGAACGGTTGCCGATCCCAACGTCTCGTCACCGAGCCACCAGGCCAATTGATCCCCGTCAGACAAAGCGCCGACGCCTGCGGGTGTACCGGTGAAGAGCAGATCGCCGGGGCCAAGGCCGTAGGCTTGTCCGACAAAATCGGCCAGTTGCCGCAATCCGAACACCATATCGCGTATATTGCCGCGCTGCACTTCCCGGCCATTGCGCCGCAGCCCGAAATCGATGCCAGACAACGCCGCTTCACCGGGATTGTCCAGCCAGCGGCCGAGCGGCGCGGCATGCCGGAACCCTTTGGCCGCCAGCCAGGGATGGCCCTGGGCTTTTAACACATCCTGAACGGATCGCAGCGTCAGATCCAGTCCAACCGTCACATGCGAAAACAAATCATCCGGATGGATACCCGGCACATATTCACGGCCTGCACGAAACACCAGTTCCGTCTCGAAATGGATGACGCCCCGATCCGCCGGCAAGCGCAGTGTACCGTCCCGGACCGCGACCGTCGCATGAGACGGCTTCATGAACAGCATGGGTGATTCCGGCACATCGTTGCCAAGCTCGGCTGCATGCAGCCGGTAATTTCGCCCGACGCAGTAGACGTTGCGTATTTCCATGAAATCAATCCTCCACATTTTCAATGGCTGCCAGCCAGCGATCCGGATGATTGGTGCAAATCATGACCGGTTCCGGCCGGAGAACCAGCCGTTTCAAATCGGCAGTGCCGTTCACCGTCCAGGCCATCACAAGGATGCCGCGCTGTGCGGCATCATCCAGCAATTTCGCCGTCAGGTTCCGATAGCCGATCGACAGCATCGAGCAACCAAGCGATTGCACGGTTGCCAGCAAATCCGGCGGATTCGCATCGAGGATCAGACCGGTCCGGACGGTCGCATCCAGCTGTTTGACCGCCTTCAATACTTCCGGCCGGAATGAGGTGATCACCGCATCATGCGTCATCCCGTGCGCTTTCAGCGTATTCAGCACTTGCCGGACGATCACGCCGGGGTCGGCATCCTCCCCCTTGATTTCCACATTGAGCTTGCAGCGTCCAACGGTCAATGCCAGCACCTGGTCCAGTGTCGGCACGGGTTGCCCGGCGAAGTCCGGATGGTACCACGCTCCGGCATCGAGTCCGGCCAATTCGGCAGCCGTCAGGGTGCTGACGCGCCTTTTGCCGCCATTTGTCGTGCGCTTGAGCGTCGGATCGTGGATGACGACAGGGATGCCGTCCCGCGACAATTGGACATCCAGTTCCAACCATTGCACAGCGGGCAATTGCATCGCCAGCCGGAAGGCTGCCAGCGTATTTTCCGGCGCCCTGCCGGACCATCCCCTGTGCGCGACACAAGGGTGGAGCAACATCCGCTCCATTGCGCCGCCATCCACCAGCTCCACCTTCTCCCTGAGCCATTTTCTGCGGTACATCAACAATCGCTTGATGCCGGTTTTAACGTTTTGCCACAATCATGCCATTCTCCTCTACCGTTGCAGCCGTCGATACCGCTGACAAGCGGGCCAGCAAGGCGCTTGCTTCCGCTTCCTCCATCAGGGCGGGCTGTGCCGCCTTGGCCAGCATCGGATAAAATTGCAGCGAGCATTCCGTATTTTTGCCGCATTCCGCCATCAATACGCCGGTTTTGGCCGATTCGGGCGATTTCGTGCCGGAGAAGACGAAGTTCCCCAGGCTGTAGGCAATCCATTTGCCGTTATACCATTCGAATCCTTGCAGCACGTGCGGATGGCAACCGATGACCAGATCGGCTCCGGCATCGATAAACTTGCGGCCTTTGGCGACCTGATCGGGGATGGGCCGGTCGGAATATTCGACTCCCCAATGCACCATGACGACAACCAGATCCGCCTGCCGGTCCGCTTCCTGGATGGCTGCAAGCGCACGGGTGATGTCGTAGGCTTCCGCCAGGCCGGGTCTTTTTTTGTCGGCTTTCCAATCCACTTTCCAGATCACATTGCTCAGACCGATGAATGCCACCTTGAACCCATTGGCCTCGACATACGCAGGCGCATACGCTTGCATTTCATCGTGCCCGGCTCCCATATGCCGGATCTGGTGTTCATCTAGCGCAGCCATCGTATCCTGCAGACCGATCCACCCATAATCCATTGTATGATTGTTTGCCAGACTCAGCACATCGAATCCGGCATCCTTGATCGCCGGAAGCACTGCCGCCGGGCCCCTGTAGACATAATCCTTGTTTTCGGCCGGCGTGCCCCTTGCCGTAAGCGGCGCTTCCAGATTGCCCGCCGTGATATCGGCCGATCGCAGCAAATCGGCGGATAACCGGAACGGATAGTCGTAGCCATGGGTTTCCATCTGGCGAAGCACGCTGCTGGCCGGAAGTATGTCTCCCACAAACGCCAGCTTGATCTTCCCATGCGCCGAGTCCGCTTCGTTGCCGTCCATGGAGCCTGCAGGCATCGCCGGAATTGCCGGATCACTTTCATCCCCAGGCGACCATGCAGGGATATCCGTCTTGCCTTCCCCGGATTCATCAGGGAGCGACGGCTTTTCAGCGGATGGCGGGACCGTCTCCATTGCAGGCCGGGGCGATCCGGCCGGCTGGCGTTCACCGCCGGACACGCCGTCCGCCAGATACCAGATCGCCGCGACAGCCGCGATGCATCCGGCACATGACAGATTCAGCGCCAACAAACGCAGCAATCTCCCTTTGCGGCGAGACTTTCTTTTTGCCATTGTTCGCACGCGCGAATACGACATGAACATACCTGCTTTCATTTCTGCTTTGGATCACGACAATGGATGAATCATTGACGTTCATTTCCCATTTGACGCCATTGCGGGCGATTTGTTTCGGTCGATTGTTGCAAAGCCAGCCACTGGCAGACATGGGCAAGCAAAGGCGCATACCGCCCACGATCGAGCAAAAAAAGCGGATATCCCGCCGCAGCCACCGCCTGCTCGACCGCAATCGACGACTGCCGGACAGCAACGGCGATGATGCCGGATAACGCGAGCAATCCGGCATCCGCTTCATCACGCAGCAAAACAACCTTCGGATACAGTGCGGATTTGAATCCTTCCACCAATACCAAATCCGCGCCTGCCGAAGCGGCCTCGGCGATCATGTCCTCAAGCGCCTGGGACTGCTCCTTGACCCACATCGTCCGCGCATCCGACGCTAGTCCGGCCAGAAAGGCCCCCGCTTCCCGAAACCGCCGGGTGTCGACGCCCGCTGGTTCCGGATCACAGGCATGATCGTCCCGCTTCAGCGCAGCGATGCGCAACCCTTCCCCGGACAGCATGCGGAGCAGTTCGCTGACCAAAGTCGTTTTGCCCGCTTTTTTGTAACCAACCACTTGCAGCACGGCGGGTTTCATCCGAATATTCCCTCCCGGAGCGGAATGACCGTGACGAGCGAACCTTGCGCCAGCGGTTCCCTGAGCGGCGGAATTTCCATCAGGCACACCGAATCCGGAATCGACTTCATTACGCTGGACTTGTCTTCTCCGGCCGGACGGACCCAGAGCGAACCGTCTCGAACTTGAAGCCTGCTGCGGACGTAACGGGTATAGGCATTAACCTTGGAAAACGGGATATCCAATCGCGCAGTGAATCGCGGAAGCCCCGCCGGATCAACCCGTTGCATCCGGCGAATCGCCGGCGCCGCAAACAGATGGAATCCGACGAAACAGGCGCCGGGATTGCCGGAGAGCGCCAGCAACAATTTGCCGTCCAGCAGGGCAGCCGATGTCGGACTGCCTGGCCGCATGGCCACTTTATTGAAGAGCATCTGATGGCCACAACTGGCAAGCAGCAGCGCCATCATGTCGTAATCCCCGACGGATACACCTCCGGTGGTCAGCAGCAAGTCGCAAGCCGCCAGACTTTCCCGTACCTTTGTTTCCAGTTCATCCAGCCGGTCGGGGACACGGCCCAACTGGATAGGGTCGGCGCCCGCTTCCCGCAGCAGCGCTTCCAGCATCGGCGCATTGGTGTTGCGAATCCGGCCCGGCTGAAGCGGATCTCCCACTTCCAGCAGCTCGCTGCCGGTCGTCAGCACGCCGACGCGGGGACGGCGGACAACGGCCACCCGCGCAAAACCAAAAGCCGCCAGCAGTGCGGCTTCTCCCGGTCCGATCTTCCTTCCGGCTGGAAGCAAAATATCACCTTGACGCCATTCACTGCCGATTTCGGTGACATTTGCGCCTTTGGGCACCGGTTTGTTGATCCGCACCCAGGATGCGCCGTCCCGTTCAAATGCCGTCGTCATCTCCTGCATGACAACCGCATCCGCCCCTTCCGGCAACATCCCGCCCGTCATGACGCGGGACGCTTGCATGGGTCCAACCGCATGCCGGGGAACCACGCCGGCTGGAAGCGTTTCCAGCACTTGCAGTTCAACCGGTCCCGCATCCGGTTCAACCGGCAGATCGCCTGCACGTACCGCATATCCGTCCATGCCCGATCGCCGGAAGGGCGGATAGGGATGCACTGCGATAGCGGGTTCTGCCATTGTCCGGCCCCAAGCGCGGGACAAATCGACCCTTTCCGCCGGCAGCGCATGGACATGGGCCAGAATCCGCCGCATTGCCTCATCCGGCGACACGGCTTGACGGCGCAATCGTGCTGGTCCGGATTTGTCTTCAGTCATCGCCGTCTCCCCTTTCCTGCGTCGCATCCATAATCCTTTCCATGATGTCCGGCGCAGGATGGCGGCACAACCGTTCGTAATCTGCCGGCGTGTCCACATCCTGCGCAAACGACGTTGCAATCCCGAGCCGGAGAAACTCCGCGTCATCGACTTTGCTCCATCGTATGCGATCCAGCAATGCCCGCATGCGTCTTTCCCCCTGGCGAAGCAACTGCGCCGCCATTTCCGCCGCGTGTTTGCCATAGATGGCATGGAGCGGTTGCAGGCGTCCTTCCAGCTCGGGTATGGCGGCATCCGTTTGTTCCCGGCACATGCGGCGAAACAGGCACAAGGCGGCGTCTGCGCTCGCCATCGGCTGGTCGCAGGCCACAAGCCAGACATTCGGACGGGACACGGCAAAAAAACCGGCATCCAGGCCGGCCAACGGTCCTTCTCCCGGAATACGGTCGGGCACTGCCACCACGCCTTCGCCGCTGCGCAATTGCGCACAGAAGGATTCGTCATTGCTGACTACGACAATTTCATCCGTAATCTTGCGGCACTCCTGAATCTGGCGGCGGATGAACGTTTCCGCTCCCCACTTCAGCAGCGCTTTGTTGCGCATCCCCATCCTGCGGCCGGTTCCCCCCGCCAGAATGATCGCCGACAATTCCATAGGCCGTCCTATTCGGGTCATTGGACCTTCACCGCATTTCGTTATGGCATGGCTGCCCGGCCATGCAGGACGGACAGCCGATCGGCAACCGTTCAGGGGTTCCCATCCGTTTCATTGTACCCCGAGATGAATAGGCGAACAAGTTTTTCAGCAGCCGAACGCCCCTGCGCCACACAATCCGGCAGTCCGACACCGCCAAAAGGCTGGCCGGCCGGCACGATGCCGGGCAGCCGCGATTCCACTTGTGCCAGAAATGCCGCAATGGCCTCCTTATGGCCTGGCGGATACTGCGGCATCGAGCGATGCAACCGGGTAATTTCCACAAAGACCGGCTCGGCCGTCAACCCCATGAAACGCTGCAAATCGTTGCGCACGCCTGACGTGATCTCCCCATCGGACAGATCCACATTCGCTTCTTCGCCCGCACGTCCGACATAGCAGCGGATGAGCCTTTTGCCCCGCGGCGCGGTGTGCAGCCATTTGGCGGAAGTCCACGTGCTTGCCGTAATGAGGCTGTTCTCGCCACGGGGCACGAGAAATCCGGAACCGTCAAGCGGATGGTTGAACCCGGTTTCATCATAGCCAAACACGACGTTGGCAACGGATATATAGTGAATGTTCCGCATCGCCGAGACGTCCGCATGCGCCACAAGCAAATCGGCAATGCCCGCAGCCGGGAGCGCCACGACGATTGCATCCGCCTCCATCCTGCTTCCGTCTTCCAGCTGTACCAGATAGCCGGCGGCTTCTTCCCGTTTCGACAGGGCCACCACCTGCGTCCCCAGATGGATATCGCAACCTTGCGCCCGCAATTGCGCTTCCAGCGCTTCGATGACGGCGGACAACCCGGTTTTGAATGTCAAAAAGACGGAGCCGATTGAACGATCCCTAGGCGCATTCGCCGCCTTCTGCATCTCGATCGTCCCCCGGATGACACTGCCATACGTCTGTTCCATGATCCGAAATTGCGGAAACGTGGCCTCCAGGCTCAGTGCATACAAATCCCCGGCATAAATGCCGGACAACAGCGGCTCGAATATCCGGTCCACCATTTCCGGACCGAATCGACGCTCCAAAAACGCGCCCACCGATTCATCCGGGCCATCCGCGGGTGAGGCCGGAATGTCCGTTTCCGCCAGCGCCCGCCGTTTGCCCGCTTCGGACAGCAAGCCCGACTCTAGGAAAGTTTCCACATTCGTCGGCACCCCAAGCACGAGTCCTGCGGGAATCGGATGTAACACGCCATCCCTGGCAATATAGGTTTTTTTGGCTTGCGGATTGGTGCCGGTCAGTTCACCGGACAACCCCAGATCTTCCGCCAGTTGGACCATCGGCATCTTGCGGGCGAGAAACGAATCCGGTCCACGCTCGATATGGAAGCCGTCGCGGCGCAGCGTATTGACTCTGCCTCCGAGCCGGCCTGATCTTTCCAGCAGGGTCACCGCAATCGGCACGCCCTGTGCCGCCGCCTGGCGATACAAATAAAAAGCGGCGGCGAGGCCTGTCATTCCGCCTCCCACAACCGCCACTTTGCGCAAACGCGAATTGCTCATCGGTCTGCCTCCCCAAGTGCTGTCTGCACCGATTCAGCCAAAGCCTTCATATAGCCGGGATCGTCATTCAGCATTTCAATCCGCTCCAGATGCATGCCCAACGAAGCCGCATGCCGCTTGGCTTCGATGTCGATATCGTACAGCACTTCCAGATGATCCGACACGAAGCCGACCGGCGTGACAAGCACATGTTTGACCCCTTCCGCAGCCAGATGCTCCAGTGTCTCCAGAATGTCCGGTCCCAGCCAGGGCTGCCCGGTCTGTCCGGCGCTCTGCCAGGTAAATTGCCATTGTTCGATCCCTGCCGCTTCAGCCACCGCTCGGGAAGTTTCCAGCAATTGTCCGGGATACGGATCGTTCATTTCGACGATTTTTTCCGGCAGGCTATGCGCACTGAAGAGCACGCGCACCTGATCCGGGGACACACCGAAGGCCGGCATCTTGCGCTTCACCCGTTCCGCAAGCGAGGCAATCAGCGCCGGATGCAGATGATATTGGCGGACGAATGCCATGCGGATGCCCTGTTTGGCCGCTTCTTCTTCCGCCCTTTTGATGTAGGCGCCAACGCTCATGACGGAATATTGCGGTGTCAGCACGATGCCCACGGCTTCCCGGATGCCGTCCCGGGCCATCTGTTTGACACCATCCTCGATGTATGGCGGCGCATGCTTCAGCCCCTGGTAGCAGACAAATCTTCCCTGGCCCGCCAGCGCATCCAGCGTTTGCTGCAATGCCGCAACTTGCCGGTCGGTATTTGCGCGAAGCGGAAATACGCCGCCGACGATCGCCTCGTAGCGGCTCGTCAATTCGGCGAGCTGCTCGGGCGCTGGCGGACGGCCATGACGGATATGCGTGTAGTAGGCTTCGATTTTGTCCATCGACTCGGGTGTGCCATAAGACATGACAAGTACGCCAACCGGCGTCTTTGCAGCTTGCGTCATGGTTTTACCTCCGGCTGAAGTTTCTGGGCGGAATATTCATGGATAAAAGCCGTCAAATCGCGCAACTTTTCCAGTGAAGCTTCCGGAAACAACCCATGTCCGAGATTGAAAATAAAGCCCGGTTCCTGCATGCCTTCGTCCAGAATGCGCTGAACCTGCTCCCGGATGACCGATTCCGGCGCCGTCAGCACGAACGGGTCGAGATTGCCCTGGACGGCAAAACGTCCCCGGGTCCGTCTGCGTCCTTCCGACAGCGAGACGCGCCAGTCCAGTCCGATGACATCCGCCTTCAAACCGGTCAGGAAAGGCAGCAATTCGCCGGCGTTGACGCCGGGAAAATAGATTTTCGGCACTTGCATATCCGCCAATGCATCGAAAATCGCTGCAACGTGCGGCAGCACATAGGTCTGGAAATCGTGCGGCGCCAGCGCGCCGACCCAGCTGTCGAACAGTTGCACCGCCTTGGCGCCGGCCTGGACATGCGCACGCAAATAGGTGGCGGCCATCGTCGCCAGCTTGTCCATCAACTGATGCCAAACATCCGGATGTCCATACATCAACGCCTTTGTACGCCGGTAGGTGCGTGTCGGCCTACCTTCCACCAGATAGCTGGCCAGCGTAAACGGAGCGCCGCCGAACGTAATGAGCGGCACCGACAGCTCGCGGTCCAGCAGGCGGATCGTCTCCAGCACGTGCGGCAGGTCACCCTCTACGTCAATCGGCTTCAGGCGACGGACATCGTCCTCGGACATAATCGGGTTGTGAATGACAGGCCCGACGTCCTTGACAATGTCAAAGTCAATTCCGATCGAAGCGACCGGATTCATGATGTCCGAATACAGGATTGCGGCATCGACACCAAGCTTGCGCACCGGCATCATCGTCACTTCTGCCGCAAGCTCGGGCTGTCGGCAAATTTCGAGCAGCGAGTAGCGCTCCTTGATTTTGCGGTATTCGGGATCATACCGGCCAGCCTGCCTCATATACCAGACGGGCACGCGGTCAACGGGTTGTTTGCGGCACGCGCGGAGAAAGCGATCGTTATATGACATCCGGCATCCTCTCTTGCTAGTCCATAATCTTCTTTATTCCATTATGCCCTGAATCATGGCCACCCACAACCCGATCATATGACAAAAGGATGACAATCCGACACAAATGACAACAATTTCGATCGATTTGATTGTGGTATAATGGGTTCATACGCTCAAGGGACGGGCTTCAGGAGGAGAACAATTCCATGCAACGATGGCAAATCAACTTGGCCGTGCTCTGGTTCAGCAATTTTCTGTTCATGTCCGGCATGACGATGATCATGCCTTTTCTTGCCTTGTATCTGAAAAGCGATCTCGGCCTGACTGACGAACATGAGATCGGCGTATGGGCAGGATTGATATTTGCCGCCAACTTTGTGACGTCTTTCATGTTCCAGCCGATCTGGGGCAAACTGTCCGACCGCTACGGCCGCAAAGTGATGCTGCTGCGCTCGGGCTTCGGCATGTCCATCGTCATGCTGCTCATGGGATTTGCCCAGACCCCGCTCCACCTGTTGCTCCTTCGCGTGGCCAATGGCGTCATTTCCGGCTTCCAGCCCGCCGCCGTAGCACTGGTCTCCGCCAATACGCCGCAAGAACGGATGGGATTTGCGATGGGCACGATTCAGTCCGGCGCGACGGCCGGCATCATCCTCGGTCCGTTTTTCGGCGGATTGATGGCAGATCATTTCGGCTATCGCCCGATTTTCTACATCACCGGTTCATTGCTGCTGTTTGCCACCCTGCTGACATGGGCGCTCGTCCGGGAATCGTTTGATCGCTCAACCGCAGCCCTGACGCCCCAAGCTGGCGTGATCAAAGGTTTCCGCGAACTGGTGCGCATCCCGCAAATCCCCGTGCTGTTGACCGTTACGCTCATGATCCAGTTTGCGATGCTAGCGCCCAACGCCCTGCTTCCCCTGTATGTCGAGAAGCTGCACGGCAGCATGGAAAACGTGGCCTTCTGGGCCGGATTCGTCAGCTCCGTCACCGCCATGTCCAACATGGCTTCCTCACCGCTGCTCGGAAGGCTTGGCGACAAAATCGGCGCCTCCATCATCCTGTTCATTTCGCTGCTGGGCGCCGCGATCATGTTTGTCCCCCAGGCATTCGTCGGCTCGGTCGGGGAATTGCTCTTTTGGCGATTCATGCTGGGCATCTTCATGGGCGGCCTCGTACCGACGGTCAATGCCCTGCTGCGCCGCTACTCGCCGGATGACATGATCAGCCGCACCTTCGGCTTCAACAGCAGCGCCTTCTCGCTCGGGAACATGTTCGGACCGATCGTCGGCGGCGCTTTGTCGGGCCCGATCGGCATCGAAGGCGTGTTCCTGGTGTCCGGAGGGCTGCTGCTGGCCACGGGCGGCTGGTTCTATTTCACGATGGCCAGAGCCAAACCGTCATAAGCCGGCAAATGCGCCCCCATCAGACGGGGATGCTGTGCAATCAGGCGGTTGAATTCGCGCATGGCTTGCACTGACGGCCCGTTCTTGTCCGCATTCAGCGTCCTGCCGCCCAGCAGCGTATTGTCCGCCGCGACCACCGCGCCCGGACTGGCCAGGGCGATGGCCTGCGCCAGGTAATGCGGATAGTTCTCCTTGTCAGCATCGATAAAAAAGAAATCGAACTGCCGTCCTTCCTGCACAAGCCGTGCCAAAGATTCGGCAGCCGGCCCCACGATCATTTCCGAACGCGCTGCATATCCGGCCATCGCGATGTTGCTTCGCGCAATCTGCGCAAAATCCTCGCGAATCTCCAGCGAAGTCAAGATGCCATCTGCCGGCATGCCCCTTAGCAGGCATATGCCGCTGTAACCGCCAAGCGCGCCAATTTCCAGCACGCGCCGGGGCTGCTTCAGCCGGACAAGCAAGGTCAACAATCTGCCATAGCCCGGCGCTACCGATATTTCCGGCATGCCTTGCTGCCGCATGACATCCAATACACGCTCCAATTCATCATCTTTTTCAAACAGGCGCTCGAAATACAAGGCCGCTTGCTCCTGCACACTATCACCTCTGGTTCACTCGCCTGATTCATCGGCGCTAGCTTCATTGTAACCGATGACTGATCCATTCGCACAATCTGCATGCACCAAACGCACAAATGCCCCTGTTTGTTTTGCCTCACACAAACACGTTATACTTATGATTGCATGATTGGATCCATGCCGGATGGGATGGCATGATTTCATGCATACAGGTTTGGATGGCATCATGGCATGCACACCGGGTTTTGACGGAAAATCACGGGCAAGGAGCTTTGTCAAACATGTCTCGAATTCGGAAAAACAAGAGGTTGCTCGAACTATTCCGCAAACTGGCCCATGGATTGCGGCAGGTGCCGTTTTGGGCTGCGCTGGTCATCATCGCGTCCATGTTGTTCAAGCTGTATTATCTGGACGGACGTTTGAACGTCGGAGAAATGACCCACTGGAAGTGGAAAGTGAACATCGGCGCGCTGCTCGTGGCCACATGCTGGACGGCGTTACTCGGCCCCCGGGCCAGAATGGTGGCCCTGGCGGGCATCGACTTGCTGCTGTCATTGGTCATTCTCGCCGATCTGGTCTATTTTCGATACTTCAAAGATTTCATCACGGTTCCCGTATTGCTCCAGGCCAATCAGGTCAGTTCCCTGGGCGATAGCATTTCCAATCTGACTATCTACAAGGATGTCGTCTATTTCGCCGACCTGCCTTTTGTCGGATTGTACACCTTGTGGCTGTTCCGTTCGAAACGACATAAACACGCACCCTTACCGGGCTCGCGCGCCAAACGGTTGGCGACAGGTGCACTGACGGGAATCACCGCGTTTGTGATCGGCTGGCAATTGCTGTCCTTCTCGATCGCCGAACAGCGAAAAACGACGGCAGCCGGGCTGCTCGAAGGCAACTGGTGGAACGTGCCGATTTACAATGTGACCGGATTGTTTGGCTTTCACGGCTATGACGTTTACCGATACGCCAAAGAGAACTGGCCAGGCAAAGCGTTGTCCGGGGAATTGTTCCAGGACACCCTTGCGTGGATGGACGAGCGGCGGGCTCTCCAGCGCCAGACGGAAAACGAACCGCTATTTGGCGCGTACAAAGGCAAAAACGTCATCATCGTGCAGGCGGAAGCCCTGAGTTCATTTGTGGTCAACCTGGAAGTGGGCGGCGAACCGTTGACGCCGAACTTGAACCGGCTCATCGCCCAAAGTGTCTATTTCCCGAATTTCTATCACCAAACGGGCAGCGGCCGAACGGCGGATGCCGATTTTGTCTCCAACTGTTCGCTGCACCCGGCTTCATCCGGTTCGGTGTTCATCCGGTTTGCGGGCAATGCATTTGATTGCCTGCCGCTCACGCTCAAAGCCGAAAATTATGGCACTACCGCGCATCACGCTTACGAAGGCAGCTTCTGGAACCGCAACAACATGTACCACAACATGCGTTACGATTATTTCTATACGTTGAAGGATTACACTATCGATGAACCCATCGGCTGGTCGCTGGGCGACCGGTCATTTTTCCGGCAAACCGTGCAACAAATCCGGGAAAGGGGACATTCGCCCTTTTTTGCGATGGTGATCACCCTGACCAGCCATCACCCTTATTATGTTGGCGATCACGGGGTGAACACCGGATCGCTGGAAGGCACGACGCTGGGCCACTATTTGCAGGCGGTCAGGTATGTGGACGGGGCCGTCGGCGCGTTGGTGGAAGAACTGAAGCAAGCCGGCCTGTGGGAAGATACGATTCTGGTCTTCTATGGCGATCATGACAACTCCATCAGCGACTGGGACGATTACGAGCAGTTGTTTGGCCGTCCGCTGACCGCATTGGAACAGGAGAGGCTGCTGAAACAAGTTCCGTTCTTCATCCATCTGCCGCATGACGCGCATGCGGGCGTCAGAGAAAAAGCGGTCGGACAAATCGATGTGGCGCCTACGTTATACCAATTGCTCGGCATTTCCACGCAATCGCTTCGCCTGATGGGCGTCAGCATGATGTCCGATGTGCCGAAACAGGTCGTGTTTCGCAATGGCGCGTTTACGGATGGAAAATATTACTTTGTTCCCGGAAACGAAGGCATCATCGGTCAGGGTGATTGTTATGATCTGGAGAGCGGCAAGACGGTGGAACCTTCCGTTTGCCGTCCCGGCGCGGAGACTGCCCGTCATGAACTGGCCGTATCCGACCGGATTTTGAACTACAATTTGCTTCCGCGGTTGAAAGAGGGGCAATAGGCGGCGGCTCCCGCTGCCGCCATGAGGCGCATGCTGGATGGACGGTTTGGATGGACGGTTGCGTATATGCGCTTATTTGATGAATTTTCGCGCTTTTTCCAGCGCTTCATCTTCGGTTGCCGCCGTTACGTACCGGCCATTGACGAAAATGAACGCATAGCGGGAACAGGGGCCGCAATACGATTTGCAGCCCACTTTCACTTCCGTGCCCGGCGCGATTTTCTGCAACTTGGCCAGCAGAGATTTGACCCGGATATGCCGGCACTTGTTGCAAATGCGGATATCGTTCTTGGCCGCAGGGCCGGTTTTGGCAATGTCTGTCTCAATGGTCGCCATGGTTGCCTTTGCTCGGATTCGTAATGACGAAACCTTCCTCCGGAAAATATAGGTAGTCGATTTTCACACCATCCAGCAGCGTTTCATCTTTGGCCAGTATGACATCAATGCCTTTGTCCGTCGCCACCACTTCATCGTTTTCGGTAGGGACATCCAAATCCAGCCCGTAATGCGCATGATCCCCATGCCGATGCGTAACGACCACACGCAGTTTCTTGTCTGCATGTTCGGGCTTGTCCAGTTCTCGGCGAAGCACATTGGCCGCATTCCGCGTAATTTTGCATTTCATTTTGGCATTCCACCCTTGTCCTGATCTTGTTATATTGTAATGGTTTCCCGCAGCGTTTGCCAGCGTAGATATGCATCTGCGCTGGCGAACCGCGCAGGAGTGGACCCTTGGTCATTGCCTTGCAAGATCGACCGGTGTCAAATCCCATGCGACCGGCATGCCACGGATATCCTTATCGAGCCATTCAAGGGCTATGCTGCGGAACTTGTGCGGATCTCCGCTGCAATAAAACTGATGGAGCGGGGTCTCCCCGCCGCTGGCAAGCCAGTTGTTTTCATGCAAAATCGCACTGACATCCCTCGCCGTTTCCTCTGCCGAACTGATCAGCGCAACTTCAGGGCCCATCACTTCCGATATGAGATCTGCCAAAAAAGGATAGTGCGTGCATCCCAAAATGAGGCAATCCATCGCATTCCGCTTCATCGGCGCCAGCAACCCTTCCACGATGCGCCGTGCCCTCTCCGAACGAAAATCTCCGTCTTCGACCAGCGAAACAAATGCCGGACAGGCCTGGCTGATCACTTCCAGCCGAGGGGACAACTGATGCAACGCCGTCGTATAGGCGCCGCTGCGAATCGTGCCTTCCGTGCCAATGACGCCGATCACGCCGGTTTTGGAACGGCCGATCGCCGCCCGGACTCCCGGCCTGATCACGCCGACCACGGGTATGGAAACCTGTTCCTGCACGATTTGCTGTGCAGCGGCCGTGGCCGTATTGCAGGCGATGACGATCATTTTGGGCTGCGAACGCATCAGAAAATGGACAATTTCCGTCGTAAACCGCACCACTTCTGCAGTGGAACGCGGACCATACGGCGTACGGGCGGTATCGCCAAAATACAGGATTTTTTCCTGCGGCAATTGGCGCATGATTTCCTTTACGACCGTCAATCCGCCTACACCGGAGTCCAGAACGGCTATCGCCCGCTGCATGGAAACACCGCTTTCTTCAAGGAGTTGAAATCGACACTCCTACCCTATGAAGCAGCCATCCAATGGGTGACTTCCGCTTACCATGACCATCGCATGCCATGACATCCACTCCTCATGGTAAGCGGAGCGTCGTCGCACCTCGCACGGGAAATATCGCAAGGTGCCTTGGGCCAATCACGGCGCAGCCGTCTCGTCACGCTCTGTGGATTCAATTTCCTGTAAGGCATCCGGTGTCTCTTTGCCGGAACGGATATCCGTCACAAACCGGTTGGCGGCTGATTTGACATCGGAGGCCAAAGTCAACGTCCTGCTTTTGAACGTTTGGACGGCTTCTCCGGCCTGGCGGCCCCATTCCACCGTTTTGTCACCAACCTTGTGGGCGGTTTCCGAAATATCCCTGCGCAATTCCTTGCCCGGCTTGGGCGCCAAAAGCAAGGCGGAAACTGCGCCCGTAATCGTGCCCGCCAATGCACCCCACAAAAACGACCTCAATGATTTTTTGTCTGCCATCATCCTTCACTCCCTTGATCTGAATCCGCATTCGTCCCCGGAACATGACAGGCGTCCGGTCGTTTCCCGGCCGTCATGCAGGAGCGTACAAGTTGCCCGGCATAGCGGAACACATCGGCAATCACAGAAGCGGATTTTTCCGAATCATCGGCCTTCTGGTCATGTCCGCTGAGATCCAGCAGCCGATTTCGGCAAAAGACCGCCGCGCGCAACAGCGTATCCGCCGCAGTTTGGGCCGCACCTCCGATGGCCCGCGCCCCTTCCGCTAGGCGGGCAAAACCGTCGACCGCCTGCGTCGATGCGTGTACGGTCATCTGCGCCGAGCGCGTCAATTCGGCAAATTCATCTAGCGTCCCGTGCGTTTTGTCCGCCAAACCGATGACCTTCCGTTCGATCCGCTGAAGGAACCGGCTGATCCGCCAAACCAGCATCAGCAGCGCAAATGCGCCTGCCGTTGCGCAAACCGCCACTGCATATGCCGCAACTTCCCATGCCACCTGCACCACTTCCTTGTCGCACCCATCCATTCGGGCGAATGCCCAATCACCGGTTGATACAGTATAAGCAGACGGAGCTTGTCGCGTCACTTCGGACGGCAAAATTCCCGCGATGACTTTTGAATCCCAAAAAGAAAGGCCGATCAGGAAAACGCCTGATCGGCCTTGTACAACCTATGTTTTCATGCATATTGATCAAGTTCGTACGGCGGTTGGCAGCTTGGCGGGACGAATGGCATACGTACATCTGCGTCCGCCTTCAGCCAAACATTCGGTCCGTTCGACCTCTGCGCCAAGCAGGCGTTCGAACAATTGCAATTCGCATTGGCACGCCTGGCGATAGCGATTGGCGACTTGCGCAACCGGACAGTTGTATTCATGCAACAGATAGGCACCCGGCTCGTGGGGATCGGCTGTCCATCTCGACATGTAACCGCCGTCGTTCTGGATGGCGGACAGTTCGGCGACCCGTTGTTCCAGCGAACGTTTGTCCATCCTGTCCCTCAGCCTGGCTTCCAGCCTGTCGCGCCGACCCGCAAACATGCGGTCGATCATCTCGGTTCCGCCCGGCTCCTGCTCCAGTTCCCGGAACAGGTCCAGGGTCAACTGCGGATAATTTTTGGGAAATCGTTCATCTGCCCGTTCCGTCAACGAATACCGGTAAGAAGGCCGGCCCATAGGTTGCCGAACCAATTTTGAGCGAATCAGCCCTTCCCGCTCCATGATCTGAAGATGCCTGCGTACGGCCATCTCGGTGATGCCCATTGCTTTGGCCATCTCGCTGGTGCTGCAGCTTCCTTCCGTCTTCAGCATGCAAAGCAGTTGATTGCGGGTCGAGCGTTCTTCCTGCGGCAGCATGAACGTCCCTCCTCATCCGTAAACCGATGAAGGCTCATCGCAAGACATCGGATTTTGCTTTATATTGTACCGGAAAGCATGCCGGACGTAAATTGTCGTTATTCGCCAAGTTCTTGCCGCAAATAGGACACAACGGATGCCGAAAACCGATGGAGCAATTGCGGCAGTTCCGGTGTCAGTTCGTGCAATTGGGTCCGGGGCCAGCGATCATAGTCCTGCACGAGCGGCTTGCGAAGCTGTACGAGCCGCCGAAGCGGCTGAGCGATGTCATCGGGCAGGACGCCTTCGCCCGCAATGATGTCGATAATATCCTCATAACTGCTGGCATCCCGCATCAAAAAGCCGTCGATCAGCAGACTGCCCACATCCGTAACGATTTCGATCGCCAAATGAAGCGCTCTTTCCTGTGCCAGGCCATGGACAAGCGACCCTTGCCAGTTGGAGGCAATCTCCGCCAACGCTTCAGCAACTTCGGGAATGCAGGCAAGCCGGCGATCAATGCTGGATCGGTCAACATAATACATGACAGTCCGACCTCCCCGCTGCTAACGATTGCGCTTTCCTTTGCGCTTGAGCCATGCGACCATGATTACGGCACTGATCAAAACCACCAGCAAATACGTCATCATTTCGTAGAGGTCACCATTGCCGGAATCCGCAACGACCGTCGTGTGCATCAAATTCGGCATGTTACCCCTCGTAATCGACCGCGATGGAAGATTCCCTGGCCGTCGCCATGAACTCGAGCACTTTCTGGTGGACGGGATGCACGGTGTATGCATTCAAGTCGTCCAGCGAATCGAATTTGGCGGTCAATGCGATATCATAGGACCGATCGGAACGGACCACATCCACGCCTACCTCGAGCGAACGCAGCACTTCGATTTTCCCTTCCATGTCGCGCAATATTTGGGCAGCTTTCTCGATCGCTTCCGGGGAACGATCCTTCATTTTGAACAAAACGATGTGCGTAATCATGAGGTGAACCTCCCTGAAGATGATTTGTCATGCCTGTCCGGGTCAAGTCGGAAAAAAAGAGCCTGAACGGCTCCTTTGCAATTATTCGACTATCAGAATGGATTTCATGTCAGCGTGACCGGTACCGCACATGATCGAACATACGATCTCGTATTCGCCCGGCGTATCAAACGTATATTCCACCGTCGGATTGGACGCGGACAGATTGATGTCCAAACCCTTGATTTCCACACCATGTTTGCCGAGTTTGTCCGAATATTTGATCTGGTAGGTGGTGCCTGCCTTGACCCGATATTCCTGCTGATTGAATTCAAAGTTGCTGCCTGTAATCGTAAGGCGCTCCTGACCTTCCGGCAGCACCTCTTCATGCGGCCGATCCGGCAAGCCGGCCGCCAGCAGGTAAACGCCGAGGGCGCAAGCGACCAATACGACTGAGGACAAGATCCATTTATGCATCGAGTGCTCCTCCTGCTTTTTCTAAATGTCTAACTCCTATAATAACTAAAATACGCGGATGAACTCAACCTCAAACGCACCCGGGACGGCAACTTTTTATGACTTTTGACAAATTGTTGAACGCCGTCAATGTGCCGCAAGCGATTGCGGGCTTTTGCAGGGTGGATTGGCGCGATTGGCACAAGCGTTTTGAACCTGCAAGCTGAAATTGACTGGATTGCCGCAACTACCGTTGACATTTGTCAAACCGCTATGCTATACTGCTTTTTGTCGTTCGATATGAACGCAACATTACGGGCCTTTAGCTCAGCTGGGAGAGCGCTTCGCTGGCAGCGAAGAGGTCAGCGGTTCGATCCCGCTAAGGTCCACCATAATATAAATCAGGCAACCTCGCAGAGGTTGCTTTTTTGCATTTTGCGAACCTATCGGGAACTGAGCTGGCCGATGGTGCGATCATTTTTCTCAAACGGCCAACAAAATGAAATAGTGAAGCAACAATGGGTCACGGATGACCGTTAGAAGTGCCAGATTGCCCTTTTCGTGAAACTAATGGACAGAAATGTCCAACAGCGCTCCATTTCGCGAAAAAAAAAACGCAATTTTGCCTTCTAACGGTCATGTGTGTCCACAAATTGGCAGAAAACACCCGCTGGAAGCTCATAACGGTCAAAAATGTCCGGACAACCGAAACCACCGAAAATTTGGGCTTACGGAAACTTTCGAAACCTGGAGATTTCCCCGAATTCCGATTGCGAGGTCTATCGAATCCCGAATGAAAGGTCTTTCGAATCATCCCGACTGCGAGATCTATTGCATCCCGACTGCGAGATTCCACAAAACCGCTACGGGATTGCCCGCTACCCGTCAGTGTGTTCTTCCGGCAAGCTGGTCGGCGACATAAATACCAAAAGGAAAATGCTGGTTCACACCAATTTATGTGCAAAATGCACATATTTGTGCTAAACTATTTATGTGCAAATTGCACGCATTTGGGTGAAGGAGTGTGTTTCCGTTCATGAGAGCAGCCATTGTCAAGGAATCAGGGGCGACACCCGTATTGGGCCAGTTTGATCCGCCGGTCGCATCCCATGGGCACGTATTGGTCAACGTTTCGGCAGCAGCCTTGAGTCAATTGGGCAAATATCGTTCGATGGGGCTGCACTACTCTTCCGAAGCCCATTTTCCGGTGATCGCCGGCGCGGATGGCGTGGGAACGCTGGAAGATGGCACGCGCGTCTATTTTGCGATGCCGCCGGCACCCTATGGCAGTTTGGCGGAGCAAACGATTGTCCACACCAACAAAGTCATCCCTTTGCCGGACGGCATCGATGATGCATTGGCAGCCGCCATTGTCAATCCGGCCATGTCATCCTGGGCAGCGCTCGTTTACCGGGCCCGATTCGAACCCGGCCAAACCGTGCTGATCAACGGTGCTACCGGAGCATCCGGCAGTCTGGCGGTCCAGATCGCCAGACATTTGGGCGCAAAAAAGATCATTGTGACCGGACGCAATGAAGCCAAATTGCGCTTGCTGGAAGCGGATCAAGCCGTGGCATTCGACTTTTCGGCCGAAGACGGTGCAAAAGCGTTCGAAAATGCATTAAAACTGGTGATTGCCCATGGGGTGGACATCGTATTGGATTACCTCTGGGGCGAAAGCGCACTGGCCATCCTGTCGGCGATTGCGCAAACCATTGAAGGACAGGTCACCCGGTTTGTCAGTATCGGCACTGCGTCGGGGCAAGAGGCGATCCAGCTGCCTTCGGCGATTTTCCGCGCTTCCAGCATCGAATTGCTGGGCAGCGGCGGACGAAGCGTGTCGCCGCGCGATCTGCTGGCCTCGGCCAAAAGCGTGCTGGAATTGGCTGCGCAAGGAAAATTGGAATTGCCCACCGCGGAATTCGCATTGCAAGATATTGAAAAGGCATGGCAAGCGCCCTTGACTCCCCGTCCTGTGATCAGGGTATAATCCGGTGTATGGAAGAGAAATTTTCGGAAGACCGTATTTTGGATCATCTTTTTCAGGCGATCATCGAACTGGTTTCAATCCTGAACCGGCCGGACCGGGACAAAAAATTGATTGCCCAGGCCGGTGTCCATTTGGAGGATGCCGCCTTTCGGGTGCTTGCGGGCATTGGGCATATGCAGGCAGCCAGCGTAGGTGAATTGGCCGGCATGATGGGCCGTAATTACTCCAGTGTCAGCCGGCAGATCGACAAACTGGAAGCGGCCGGTTTGGTGCGCACCTACCCGTCCCCCGCAGATTCCCGCATGCGTATGTCCGAGTTGACCGAAGACGGAAAAAACATCCTGACCATGATTCAATCCACCCGTCAACGTATCATGCGTGAAGCGTTGGGCGATTGGACGCAAGAGGAAAAAATCAGTTTGTTGCAACATTTGACACGCCTGAACGATTTGCTGAAAAAATGGGACAATACATGAACGGCTAAATGAGACGATGCATAAGCAGCCAAAACGGTAAATGGCTGAACCCGGAACCCGGAGGTCCCATCTTCGAACCCTATCCCGAATTGGGGATGGGGCTTTTTTTATCCGCATCAATTGATCCGACAATCGGGTTAATTCGTGTGATCTTGACATAATTGGTGCTCTGGTATAATTTGATACTAAAGTATCACATTAAATCGGAGCGTGATCTGATGACTGCATTGAACAAACTGGCTGTGTCCATCACAGCACGTGCAACATGGAAAAGGGCGATCTTCCTGTGTCTCTTTACGTACACCGTCTATTTCTGTATGATCACCTTGACGATTCCTTCCATCCAGATATTCACCAATGGCATGAAGATTTTCGATCTGATGCCGTTTGGCTATTCCTTTCCCTATGCCGAAACTTTGTTGCGGCATCTGGGTAGCGAGGGAGTGGCGGTCTATTTGTATCTGCAGCTTCCCCTGGATTTCATTTATCCCGGCTGCATGGGATTGACGGGAGCCATGTTCATCGCTTTGCTGGCGAAACGGGGGGAAAGGAATGCCGCTTTCTGCATCAGCCTGCCCTTGATGGCCGCTTTGATGGATTACACGGAAAATATCATGATCTTCACGATGTTGCTGCAGTCTCCCGTCCCCGCCTACTGGACGGTTGCGGCAGCCAATGTTTTTACCGTATCGAAAAGTCTGCTTACTACCGCATATTACGTCGTATTGCTGGCTTTGGCGACTCGTCGGTTTGTCCAATATTTGCGACACAGATCGGGTGATCATATTGGCGCATGAATTTACGCTGCGTGAGCGAAAAAAACTGCAAACGATGGTGGCCATTCTGGATGCCGTGCTGCAATTGCTGGAGGATCGCCCTTTTCATGAAATCGGCGTTGAAGAAATTTGTGAACGGGCGAACGTCTCCAAGATGACCTTTTTCCGCTATTTCGGCTCCAAGGAAGAAGTGCTGGATTATTTTACAATGCGTTGGTGCTTCCAGCGCAGTGTTGAGATCCAGGAGGGCAAATTCCATGGCCAGGCGGGCATCCGCCATGTCTTCCAATCCGCTTCCGAAATTCCCGGTGCCTTGAAAATTTTGGTCGCGCTCATCCAGTACTACGCCAAACTGAACGAGCCGCCCGCCAAAAAGGAATTGTCCGCATATGAGAGATACTACATATCGGGCAACAAAACGGATAGCTTGCAGATCCGGATTCGCTCCCTGCGTGAAATCATTGCCCATTATGCAGACGAAACAGATGTGCCCGCCGGGGACAGGCCGATGTTCGTCGATCACTTGTTGACGTTATTTTACGGCATCCCTTTTCAACTCTACACTGGCGGAATCGGGAACGAATCGCTGTCCGATGCGTACAGGCGTCACCTGGACTTTGTGTTGGAAACACCGCCAAAACGGTCTTGAACAAAAACAAGCCCCCGACCGTCGCAATCCGGCTGAGCGCTTGGATTCATCCGCCGGACAAACGCCCGATGACGATCGGGGACTTGCCACAATACGATACCAGGCTGCTTTTATACGAATCCGTAAATATTGGATTGCCCGCCATCAATCGCGATGGTTTGGCCGTTGACATAGCTGCAATCTTCCGACAGCAGGAACACAACGACCTTTGCGACCTCAACCGGCTGACCCAGCCGCTTGGTCGGATTTCCCTGGGCAAATTCAGTTTCCGCCTTTTTTGGATCTTCCGGGTTGATCTGTTTGAACGAACCCGCAACCATTGGCGTCAAGATGGCGCCCGGCGCAATGGCGTTTGTCACGATGCCGTCCCTCGCAAATTCCAGTGCAGCATTTTTGGTCATCCCGGATACGGCATGTTTGCTGGCTACATAAGGCACCTGGTTCAGCACCCCGCGGATGCCGCCCACGGATGACGTGTTGACAATGCGCCCATATTGCTGTTTTTTCATGACCGGAATGACGTGGCGCAATCCGTAATAGACGCCGAGCAGGTTGATGTCGATCACTTTTTTGAACACATCGAGATCGTAATCGGGGATCAGGGCCTGCCTGCCTTCAATACCTGCATTGTTGTAGAAGCCATCAATCCGGTCAAAACGCTTGCAGGTTTCTTCCACATATTTTTTCACATCCGCTTCCTTCGACACATCCGCAATGACCGTCAGCACCTCGGTATCCGGATACTGGGCCGCAATTTCCTGTTTGGCCTGTGCCAGCGCATCGGCATTCAAGTCGACTAGAGACAATTTGGCGCCTTCCTTCGCCGCCTCCATCGCCGTTGCCTGCCCCAGCCCCATAGCTGCGCCGGTAATGACGATCACCCGGTTTTCCAGACGTTTGCTCATTGAATACACTTCCTTATCCGGTTGGTCCCGGGTAGCTTGTGCCAAATCGGCGAAAAATATGACATCCGTTACAAGCAGGCTGAACCAAGTTGACAGTCTCAAATCTCGTATGTTACAATCACTTTCGTTGCTTTGGGCTCTTAGCTCAGTTGGTAGAGCAGGTGACTCTTAATCATCTGGTCCAGGGTTCGAGTCCCTGAGAGCCCACCATGCTGCAAACCGATCACGTCTTTGGACGTGTTTTTTTATTTTCGCAATTCATGCCGCAACATGAATGCCCCCTGACCGATGGGAGTGCCAAACCTCCATCGGCCAGGGGGTGTTTGCTGTCCCGGCACTTGCAGGGACCGATGATATTTTCTATACAAGAGGCGCCAGCAGCAAAATTTCCTCGTTGTCGCGATAAATCGTGCCAAACTGAGAGATGGGCAGCGGATTTGTGCCGATACCGGCTTCGATCGTGTATCCCGGTCTGTTGAACTGCTGGATGAACCAGTCCTTGTAACCGGCATAAGCGGCTTCCGGTGGTGTCCTGGAAACTTCGTATCCGCTGACACGTGCGAACAGTTCCGCGATTTCCAGCGCTTGCGGGGGAACGATGTTCTGGTATAGCCAGTAGATCACCTGTCCCTGCGTATGATACGCGATCACGAGCCGGAAATCGTGCCGGTTCGTAAATTGCACCATCGCTTGCGTTTCGGGTTCTGATAACGGGAATGGTCCGCCATAACGTGTGGGTCCGGGCCCTGTAACACCAAGCGATGCTTCCTGCTCCTTGCCCAATTCCCAGCTTGCCGGATAATTGCGGTTCAGATCCACGCCGCGCGTGTTCGCTTGCCATACCTGCGAGAAGGGACGACCCGTCCGGTTCCATTGCAACAGATTTGAATAATAGGGATTATCCGGACGGGGCCCTCTCAAGGCAATATCAACCCCGTCCGGATTGACCATCGGCACGATGTAGATGCTGCTGCGATTGAAGATCTGCTGCAGGTTGTAGCCGCGGATGGACGCACCGGAAGCGTAAGCACGGGCAAAATTTTCGACAAACTTCATCAGCAGTACCGTCGTAATCCATTCCAGCCCGTGGTGCGCGCCGTTGTAGAAAACTTCGTTCTGCCCCTGGCCGAGCCGGATGTAATACAAATTTTTGCCCAGCACACTGGTGCCGATCGTACCCACTTCCAAAAACGGATACCGCGCTTTCAGGCCCTGTATGTTCTTCTCCATGATTTCATAGGTGTAATCGATATCCGTCAAAACAACATCTATACCATAAGGCACGGTGATCGTCTGGCCCACGGCCAGATTGTTCGGGTTGATCCCCGGATTGGCAGTTGTGATTGCCTGGACAGTCGTATGAAAGCGGCGGGCGATCTGGTACAAGGTATCCCCTTGTCTGATCGTATAGCGATCGTACCCGCGAATGAACGGTTCCAATCTGCCCCACGTCGCAGGCCCGACAATGCCATCGGGCGCAAGCCCGTTGTTGCGCTGGAAAGCCAGGACTGCCTGTCGCGTCGCCTGCCCGAAAATGCCGTCAACCGGCCCCGCATTGTATCCGATTTGCGCCAAAAGGCTTTGCAACAGTTTGACATCAGGCCCCTGTGAGCCAACGCTGATCGTTTCGATTGCCGCAACCCCCTGTTCCCCATTTGGTTCACTTTTCTATATGCTTATTAGGGTTGCAAGGCAAACTTGACTTCCGGCCGCCTCCATCCACCTGGAAACCTGCTTCCTCCGGACATGTTTGCGGGTGCGATCCGGTTATTTCGGCCAAGGGTTGTAACTTTTGGCCTTGTAAGTTATTGTGATGGATGGATACCGCACACTGACGGGAGATGGCATTTGTGGGAAGAAGACAGGTATTTACCGAATCGGAACTGCTGGACACAACGGAAAGCTTGCTGCTGGAATATGGTTACGACGGATTTACGCTCAAGCTGTTGTCCGCGCATTTGAAAGGTGCCAGAAGCACCATCTATCAATACTATGCCAACAAAGATGAAATCATTGCAGCCTGCATGAAGCGCAAAATCAACGAAGTGCTGCAACTGGCGGAGCGCATCGATGAATCTTCTCCCATGCAGGCGCTGAAGGAACTGCTCAGCCTCTACGTGCGCCAGTCGGAACTGCACGGGTTGCTCAGCATGGTCTATAAAATCAATGTAACGCTATCGGAGCCTGCGGCCAGAGACGTCTCCTATGTCCAGCAGGCACACGAAACGTTGAAACAGCAACTGAACCGGTTGTTCGAAAGTGCCATCCGGATCGGCCAGATCCGCAGCGATTTGCCTCCGCTGGCCATGATCGCCGTTTTTTTCAGCCTGATCAATACCCCCAATCTGATGGATCTGCCGCCCCAACAATGGAGTGACTTGCTGTTCAAAACCTGGCTGGAAGGCGTCAAACCCCAATAAAGTCATCAAATATTCACGCTTCTCATAATTGACACATGTGTCATAATGCGTTTTAATGGTATGGGATTTGCAAACCATATCTACAAGGAAACACAATCTTGCGCCAAGGGGGAATCCTTCGTTCATGAAAGCCTTACTGCAACCCATCACCGATTGGGTATCCACGAAACGTGGCATGCGCATAACGTTGATCAGCTGGTTTGTCGTCGCAATGCTGCTTGGAGGGCTTGCACCATCCGCCAGCGAATACAAAACAACCGGCTTCCAGTCGCTGCCCGACAATGCGAAATCCGTCATCGCCAACCAGAAAATCGAGGAATATTTTCCGGGAGACGGAAGCACGCCGGCATTGTTCGTGTTCCACAGCGAGTCTGGAACCGTTGATGCCGCCGCAATCACCGAAGTGCTGAATGCGATAGAGAGCGCAGACATCCCGGGCTTGAAGGAAGTCGTACCGTTCGGCCAACTGCCGCCGCAGGCACAGGCCGCTTTCCTGTCCGAAAGCGGATCCACCGCCGTCATTCCGGCCAACCTGGAAGCCGATCTGGACAACGAGACCATCCGGGATGCCGTTGACCGGATGAATGAAATTGCCGAACCGCTGGCCAAAGACATGATTTTCCGCGTGACGGGTCCGGCCGGCATTGCGGGTGACACACTGAAGCTGTTCTCCAGGGCTGACATCGTGCTGCTGCTCGTCACTGTCGTCCTGATCCTTGTCCTGCTCATTGTCATCTACCGTTCGCCCTTGCTCGCCCTGATTCCGTTGCTCGCCACAGCCTTTGTATACGAAGTGGTCGTAAAAGTGGTGGGTTTGATGGGCCAGGCAGGCCTGGAAATCAACAATTCCACGTTGTCCATTATGTCGATCCTGCTGTTTGCCGCTACGGTTGACTATTCGTTGTTTGTGTTTTCACGTTTCCGTGAAGAATTGAAAAAGCATGAAAGCAAATTCGAAGCCATGAAAATCGCCATGCGCGGCGCAGGCGAACCCGTGTTTTTCTCGGGAGGAACCGTACTCGCCGCGATGCTGGTCCTTTTCTTCGCCGATTTTAGGGATTATCAAAATTTCGCACCGATCTTTGCAACGACCATGTTCATCATCATGCTTGCTTCGGTGACGCTCGTTCCTGCACTCTTTGCGTTGTTCGGACGCAAATCGTTCTGGCCGAAAGTGCCGAAGGTTGGCGAGCCGATCATGAAAGAAAGTTCGGCCTGGAGCCGGATCGGCCGATTTGTCTCCCGCAAGCCGGGGCTGGCTGGGGGCATTGTCGCCTTGTTGCTCATCGTCTCTTCCCTGAATGTGTTCAATTTGCAATATGAATTCGATACCGTCAAATCATTCCCGGCCGATATGCCTTCCCGTGAAGGCTACGAGATCGTGGAAGCCAACTTTGACAAAGGTGACCTGGCACCGACGACCGTCCTTTTGGAAAGCAGCCAATCGTGGTCGGAAACGGAGCTCGAATCGTTGCGGGCAGTGCTCGGGCAACAACCCCATATTGCCAGCGCCCGTCTGAGCGGCATTTCGGAGAACGGGCTGGCTGCCAAATTCAGCCTGTCATTCGACATCAGTCCGTATTCGCTCGAAGCGATCGACGCCTTTGACCAAATGAGAGACAATGCGGATGCGATCCTGCAGGAAGCCGGTGTCAGCGGACAACTCCATTTTGCCGGCGAAACGGCCAGCCAGGCAGATGAGCGCATCGTGAACGACCGCGACATCATCGTCATCGTTCTGCTGGAAACCGTATTGATTCTGTTGCTCCTGTTCGTGTTGACGCGTTCCTTCAAAATGCCGGTTTACATGATGGCCACCATCTTGTTATCGTTCCTGTCGGCACTCGGGTTGGGCACCTGGCTGACGGACATCCTGTTTGACATCGAAGCGATCAGCACGCGCGTGCCGATCTACGCCTTCGTTTTCCTGGTCGCGCTCGGCATCGATTACAACATCATGCTCGTCTCGCGGTTCCAGGAAGAACGCAAGCATCATCCCGTACGCAAAGCGGTCGAAATCGCCGTCTCCCGCACCGGCGGCGTCATTTCATCGGCAGGCCTTATTCTGGCGGCAACATTTGCCGTATTGATGACGCAACCGATCGCCGTCCTTTTCGTCTTCGGCTTCATCGTCGCCCTCGGCATTCTGCTGGATACGTTTTTGGTGCGCGGCGTTCTGCTGCCCGCCCTGATCATCTTTTTTGAAAAAGACAAACCGGCAAAGGCATAAGATGGGCCGGATAGAGACAAAAAGAGGGAGTCGCCCGGCGCGATTCCCTCTTTTCTTTACTCGCTACTCTCTCGCTTCCAACCCGCCTCGCTTCAATCCGCACCGCTACACCTGAAATTTTTTGACATGCTCTTCGAGTGCAACCGCCATCTGCTTCAAATCCTGGATCGCCTGCACAATCTGCCCGATCCGGTTCGCCTCTTCCATGGAAGCACCGGCGGCCATTTCGAAATGATGCGCTGCCTGTTTGGCGATTTCGGCCACTTCATTTACGGTAACGGACACTTTTTCAGCACCGGCGGCCAGCTGTTCGGAGGTGGTTGAAACCTCTGCAAACTGGCTGACTGTGCGGCGAATGGCGGCCAAAATGGCTTGAAAGGCCTGACCCGCTTCGGCAGCCAGTCGCCTGCCCGCTTCCACCTCTTCCAGATTCCGCTCCATGGACAAGGCTGCGTCCCGGGTATCCTTGCGAACCGTTTCGATCGTTTGGGCAATTTGTTCACTGGATGCCGAAGCCTGGGCGGCAAGCTTGCGGATTTCGACGGCAACAACCGCAAATCCCTTGCCGGACTCTCCGGCACGCGAAGCCTCGATGCCTGCGTTAAGCGACAGAATGTTGGTGCTGGAAGCGATGGCCGCAATCGTGTCGGCAATTTCCCCGATCCGTTCGGAATGGGCATTCAACCGGTCGATCATTTGCCGCATCGTTTCGCTTGTCTCCTGGATGGCCGACATCTGGTTGATGACACTTTCAATGTGCGCCGATCCTTTTTCCGCCTCCCGCATCGTGGTCTCCGAAATTCCGGCCACCTCGGCGGAAGCTGCGGCAATCCGATTGACGCCGCCCGCCACATCCGCAATCGAACGGGACGTATCAACGGAAAGTTGAAGCTGCGTCTGCGAACCGGCGGCGATTTCCTCCATCGACCGGTTCATCTCCCGGCTCGAACGTTCGGCTTCCTGCACATGCGCATGCAAGTCGCTTGCCGAACGGTTCAGCACATTGGCATTGCTTTGGATGGTATGGATCAAACGACCCAGCTCGTCGACGGTTTGCTGGAATGCAACCGACAATTGCCCGATCTCGTCTTTGCGCGTCGTTGCGACCGAAACTTGCAGATTGCCCCTGGCAACTTCGCCTAGTGAGCGAATCAATGACCGGAGCGGACGCACCAGCAGATTGGCCACGATGAAGATGACCGCAAATGAACCCAGCATCACGATCACGCCGATCAGGACGCTGTTCCATTTGTTTTTTTCGAGCAGCGCGTAGACATCATCGGCATCGAAATCCGCCCCAACCAGACCGATCACCGCACCGCTAGCATCCACAATCGGCAAATATGCGGAAAGCGTCGCCCCGTATTCCTCCGTATAATCCAATGCGCCAACCTGCGGTTCACCGGTGCGGAACAGTTCCGCCATACTGTCGTCGATATTGCTTTCATCCTCGATATCGCCGAGCGCCGAAGCTTCATCCGAGTCCGGCGGCATGCCATCAACAACGTACTGGTAGGCGGGTACGCCGTCTTCCTCGACCACTCGCATCGTATACAGATACTTCAATCCGTTTGTTTCACGGATTTCGTTCAGTTTTTCCCGCAATGCGAAATACGCTTCCGTCTCACCCGCTTCCGGGACGATCGACTGGAAAACGACGGGATCGATGACGCTGCGTGCATGTTCGGCGATGTTCATGGCTTGACGGCCCATCGTATCGACAACAAGCTGGCGGCTGTTCGCGTAACTGGTTAAGCTGATCAATACGGTGCCGACAAGAAGAATGGCGGCAAAAATCAGGGCCATTTGCGTCCTCAGGCTGTTCATGGTCTTCTCCTTCTGAATCCAGTGGATAATGACAAAATGCAATAGCATCCAGTAAGATTATTCGCTGTCTGCCTGCAAATTCCTTTGCATGTCCCGAGAATTGCCCGACTTAACGCATGCCGTTCGCCAGTCGTTCCGCTTCCCGCATGTTCGCCTTGAGTCCATGGTACAAGTTCAAATAAAATGGCAGCCATTGCCGGTAAATCTCATGCGCATGCGAATCGGGCGTATAGATGGTGCCGGCGCTGATCTTCCAGCGATGCAAGGGACCTTCGCAACCATCCATCGCATACAGCCCCAATTGTGCCGCGCCCAAGCCGGAGCTTTCAACTGAATCGGGCACCGTCACCGGCACGCCCAGCATGTCCGACAGCATCTGGCACCATAGCGATGAACGGGCAAATCCGCCGGAAGCGCGAATTTCACGTGCGGGCCTGCCGCATTGCTCCATCAGCGCGACGATGGCGGAAATCTGGTACAGGACGCCTTCCATGGCCGCCCGGATCATATGGTGTTCACTGTGGGCCAACGTCAGCCCAAACAAGACGCCTTTGGCGTGCCCGTCCCAGAAAGGCGCGCGTTCTCCCGACAAAAGCGGCAAAAACAGCAATCCGTCCGACCCCGGCGGCACGCTGGCCGCCATCTGCAGCACTTCGTCCATCGGCCGGCCGCGACAGACCCGCTCCGCCATCCATTGCGCGACAATCGCGCCATTGTTGGAAGCGCCGCCCACGATCCAGTGTCGGTCGGTCAACGCATAACAGAACAAGCGTCCCCGGGGTTCCAGTACCGGCACTTCCACCGCTGTGCGGACAGCGCTGCTGGTACCGATGGTCACGGCGGCAATGCCATCTTCCACTGCGCCGATACCGAGATTGGCAAGCACGCCATCCTGGGCTCCCAATACAAACGGCGTATCCGCAGCCAACCCCATGCGTTCGGCATAAACCGCCTTCAAGCCGGAAACTGCATCGGTCGTGGGCCGAAGCTCGGGCAGCTGATCATCCCGGATGCCCGCCAATTGCAACGCCTCCGCATCCCAGCGGCACGTGGACAAATTGAACAACCCCGTGGCACTGGCCATGGAATAATCCGTTACGTAGATCCCGAACAGCCGATGGAAGATATACTCCTTGATGCCGATGAACTGGTGGGCCGCTTCAAATCGGTCGGGCGCCTCCTCCTGCATCCAGAGCAGTTTGACGAGCGGCGACATGGGATGAATCGGCGTGCCCGTCCGCAAATAGTTGCGCAATCCGCTCCCGTCCGCCAACAATCGTTCGGCCTGGGTGGCGCTGCGCAGGTCCGCCCACGTGATGACGGGAGTCAGCGCATTCCCGTGCCGATCCATCAGGATCAGGCTGTGATTGGCCGAACTGAACGTAACGCAGCGCACTTGCTGCGCACGCCAGCCCCCCTTGCGCATGACAGCCGCAATGCATTCGACGACCGCTTCCAGTATCTGTTCCGGATCCTGTTCCGCATATCCGGGTTGCGGCGTATGCAGCGGATAACCGATCGCATGGCTTTGGCAAATGGCGCCCGACAAGTCGACCGCCAGGGCCTTCGTGCTTGTCGTTCCGATGTCCACGGCGATGACGACTTGCTCGATCTGGTTCATCTTCAACTAACCCTTTCCCGATCAGATTCGCTTCAATAACAACGTTGTTATCTGCATCATATTCGATTATGCTATTACTGTCCACATGAACATCACACATCACGCTCTGCGGGAGGATTGGGTTCGGTATGGTGACAATCAAGGATATCGCCGTACGGGCGGGTGTAAGTTTCTCCACCGTGTCCAAGGCGCTACGGGACAGTCCCCTGGTCAAGCCGCAAACAAAAGCGCATGTGCTGGCGATTGCCCGCGAAATGGGCTATCAGCCGAATTATGCAGCGAGAAGCCTCGTATCCAAAAAAACCGGCGCCATCGGCGTCGTTTGGCCCTCCATCGAATCTTTTGCTCTGTCCTCGCTCTTGACTGCCATTCATGAAGAATTGACCCGAACCGGTTATTCCATGCTGCTGTCCCTGGACCGTGCAAAAGACGCGATCGAAACGTTCCGGCGGTTCCGCACAGATGCCGTGCTCCTGTTTGGAGACGAAGTTCCCGATGGAACCGACCCTGCCTGGCAGGATCGCAAGATGCCCCTGCTCGTCTTCGGCGTTGCCGGTGTTGCGCCTTATGCCGTCGTCGATGTCAACCGGGGACAAGCGATCCGGCTGGCCCTCCGTCATCTGGCAGAACTGGGGCACAAACGCATCGCCTATTTCGGAGAGGTGAAAAAACCGGACCCGCTGCAAGCGGTCAAAATCGAAGCCTTCCACGAAGAAGCACACCGGCTGGAACTGGCCGTCGATGCCAATTCCGTCGTGCAGGTGGACAACATCTCATTTCCGGACGGCTATTGGGCTGCACGTTCGTTTTTGAAGCAATATTCGGCTCCGACGGCCATCATTTCCGGCAGTTCGGAACTGACGCGGGGGCTATTGCGGGCGGCAATCGAACTCGGCATCCGGGTTCCGCATGATTTGTCCCTCATCAGCTATGACAACTATCCACAGATGGCGTCGATGGAAGTGCCGGTCACGACGGTGGGCGTCGCGCTGCACGAGATGGCTTCCAGCGTTGTACAGGCGCTGCTGGCACTCATCCGGACGCCGGACACGCCGATCACCGTCGAACTCGAACCGGAACTGGTCATCCGCGAATCGACCGCGCCTCCGCGCGCAACGACTTGATCTGCCTGGCAGGGCTTTGGCGGGTGCGCTTGCCACCCTGCAAAAAGTTCATCGGAATGTCGCATGCATCCCGGCTGCTTTCGTGCTACGATAGAGTCGATAAAAATGTGGCGTCAAGGCTTACCGGCCTGCGCAAGCGAAAGGGGAACGCGAATGGAATCGATTTCGGTTCAAACATTGGTTCAGCGTTTCAATTTGGAGGTGCTTGCGGGCGCAGACCATCTGTCGCGAACGGTCTCGCAATCCAAAGTTCATCGACCCGGACTCGAATTTGTCGGCTACTTCGACTTTTTTCCTACAGAGCGTGTCCAAATTCTCGGCCGGAAGGAAATTACGTACCTGCACCGGCAAACCGAAGAAGATCGCAAGCTCCACATCGGCAATATCGTGCGCTACCATCCGCCTTGTTTCATCGTGACCGCTGGTCAAGACGGGCTCAAATATTTGACCCGGTTTTGCGAAGAAGAAGGCATTCCGCTCCTGCGGACACCCGAACCGACAACCGAATTCATCACGAAGCTGGATGCCTTCCTGATCAAGGAGCTCGCGCCGCGCATTTCCGTCCATGGCGTCTGCCTGAACGTATCCGGCATCGGCATCCTGCTGCGGGGCAAATCGGGGATCGGCAAAAGCGAAACCGCCCATACGCTCATCCGCCGGGGGCACCGCCTTGTCGCGGATGATATCGTGACGCTGAAGAAACTCAGTTCACAGACACTGCTCGGCACGCACAATGGCACAACCAGGGAGTTTCTGGCTTTGCGGAGCATCGGTCTGGTCAACGTTGTGCGGCTGTATGGCCGTTCGGCATTCCAGGATGAGACCCGCATCGTGCTTGACATCGAATTGACCCGCTGGCGCGAAAACGAGTTGAACAACGAATTGGAACTGGAACCCAAATTTACAGAATATCTGGGCGTGAAAATTCCGCATATCGAAGTGCAATTGCAGCCAGGACGCGATACCGCGGGGCTGATCGAAGCGGCCGCGAACAACTGGTACTTGCGCCAGCAAGGATATAGCGCCGCGGAAGAATTCATCCGTCGCATCGAGAACCAATATGAAAGCTGATGGATGGCACTGCGGGAATCATTCATGCCCCAAGACCAAGATCAGGACCTGACGCTGACAAACCGGCAAGGACATCCGAACGCCGTTCCAGGAAAAAGTCAAGCGGACGCCGGTTTTTGTCCGGTTCTCCAAGGTCATTGAGACGCGTGAAAAGAAAAAGGCCGGTCCGGTGATGTACACCTGACCGGCCTTTTGGCCATCTGTTCCCGGAAGAAATGACCGTTGCTCAAGGTCCCAGTTCGGCACGCAATACATCCATGATTGTTCCGGCTGTTTCCTCAATCGCGCGATCCGTCACGTCGATCATCCGGCAGCCGATCTTGCGGTAGATCGACTGGGCATGTTCCAGTTCTTCCGCAACCCTTTTGATCGAAGCATAATTGACATCCGCCGGCAACCCCATTGATTTCAAGCGTTCCATCCGGATGTTGACCAGGCTTTCGGGCCGGATCGTCAATCCGATGATCCGTTCGCCGGGCAGTTCGAACAGTGCGTCCGGCGGCTTGACTTCCGGAACGAGCGGATAATTGGCCACTTTGTAGCCTTTGTGCGCCAGGAAGATGCTGAGCGGCGTTTTGGATGTGCGGGAAACCCCGAGCAGCATCAATTCGGCTTCCTTCCACAGCGACGAATGTTGTCCGTCATCGCATTTGACCGCATATTCGATGGCCTCGACCCGGCGGAAATAATCGCGGTCCAGTCGATGCAACCCTGGCTGTTGAAGCGGAACGGAATCAAAGGTATGAATGAATGCTTCCATCACGGGGCCCATGATATCGACGGCATGCACCTGGAGACGAACCGCCTCCAGCCGCATCATTTCCCGCAATTCGGGCAAGACCAGCGTATAGACGACAAATGTGCCGGTGCGGGCCGCTTCTTCCATCAATTCGCGTATTTCTTCTTCGGACTTGATATGCCCAAATCGCTTGACTTGCATCCGATTGGCGTCAAACTGGCGCATCGTGGCCCTAACGACGGCTTCCGCCGTCTCTCCGACGGAATCGGAGCATACAAAAATCGTATTCGGATGATCTACCAAATGTCGTTCCTCCTAATCTTCCTCGACCGCCGCGGCATACAGCAGCTTTGCAATTGTCGTCTTCGTAAATCGGCCGACTGTCTCGAACCGGTTATCCGCTTCCGCCGATTTCAGCGGTTGAACGACAGGAAGCCCATCCACCTGATGGACAATCAATTTCCGCAAAGCTTCCATGACAGTGTCATCGGGTTTGACCGTCACTACGTTGGGATAACGGGTCATCACCATGCCGAGCAATACGGAAGCTGCCTGCGCATTGCCAAGTGTCACCTTCAGCAAATCCTTGCGCGAAACGATGCCGACCAGTGCACCCCATTCATCCGCAACGGCAATGCTGCCGACATTTTCGAGAAACATCGTGACCACGGCGTCGCTGACCGTCGCCGTATCCCGCAATACGACAGGAACGCCCATCACATCCCTGACAGGACGGTCAACGAAGGAGGGGACTTGCGACTGACGGCTTGTCAGCACAGGTCCCGGAAAATAACCGACTTTGGGCTTCGCATCCAGATAGCCCAGCATGCCGAGCAAAACCAGATCGGAGCGAATGGACGGACGGGTGACCCCCAGACATTCCGCGATTTGCTCGCCCGTAATCGGGGCGCGCTGGCGTACCAGGCCGATGATCTCTATTTGACGGGGTGACAGTTCGATCTCGGTTCCCTCCCGATTTGCGATAAGTCATACCCCCATTGTAACCGATTCTCTGTCAAGTTCACACTGTATTGTCTACAGCAGCCTGTGCGGCGGCGATCCTGGCCATCGGAATGCGGTACGGCGAGCAGCTGACATAGTCCAGCCCCACCTTGTGGCAGAAAGCAATCGATTGTTTGTCCCCGCCATGCTCGCCGCAAATGCCGGTCTTCAAATCCGGTTTGACCGCGCTGGCCGAAGCGACGGCAAGCTCGATCAATTGGCCGACCCCTTCCGTATCCAGCGACTGGAAAGGATTGAAAGGCAGCAACTTCTGGTCAACGTAATGGGACAAAAACTTCCCTTCCGCATCGTCGCGGCTGCAGCCAAACGTCATTTGTGTCAAATCGTTGGTACCGAAGGAGAAAAAGTCGGCATGTTCCGCGATTTGGCGGGCGGTGAGCGCGGCGCGGGGCACTTCGATCATCGTCCCGATTTTGTACGGGATGTCGGCTTTGCGGTCACCCAGAATCCGGCTGGCGACATCCTCGGTCAACTGGCGGAGCCGTTTCAGTTCGTTGGCATGTCCGACCAGCGGAATCATCACATCCGGCAGCACGCGGATGCCCCTGTCCGTACAGTTCGCCGCCGCGCGGAAAATCGCTTCCACCTGCATTTCATAAATTTCCGGGAAGACGATGCCAAGACGGCAGCCCCGCTGGCCGAGCATCGGATTCGCTTCATGCAGTTCATGGACTTTGCGGATCATCCGCTGCACTTCCGCCTTTTCCTCCGGCGTTGCGGCCTGCTCCAGCTTGCGCTGCAACTCGCCGGGTTTCGGCAGGAATTCATGCAGCGGCGGGTCCAGGAGACGGATGGTTACCGGCAGGCCGTCCATCGCTTCGAATATGCCTTCGAAATCGGTCAGTTGCATGGGCAGCAGCTTGCGCAGCGCCTCATCCCGCTCTTCCCGGGTGTCCGCCATGATCAGACTTTGCATGACGACCAGGCGCTCCGGCGCAAAAAACATATGTTCCGTCCGGCACAGGCCGATGCCTTGCGCACCAAACGACCTGGCCACCCGCGCGTCTTCCGGATTGTCCGCATTGGCGTAAACCTGAAGCGCCCGGAGTTCGTCCGCCCATTGCAGCACCTGCTGCAATTCGCTGGTAACTTCCGCTTCCCGCAGCGGTATCGCACCGGCAATGACCCTTCCGGTGGCACCGTCCAGCGTAATCCATTCTCCTTCGGCCACAACGCCTGCGCTGGTACGCATCACACGGTTTTCCATGTCGATCTGGATCGATTCGCAGCCGCATACGCAAGGTTTGCCCATGCCTCTGGCAACGACTGCGGCATGGCTGGTCATCCCGCCGCGGCTGGTCAGCACGCCTTCGGATGCGAGCACGCCATGGATATCTTCCGGCGTCGTCTCCGCACGAACCAGAATGACCCGTTTGCCCGCTTCCTTCCATTCCACCGCACGATCCGCATCGAATACGGCAACGCCGATTGCGGCGCCGGGCGATGCCGGCAATCCGGTTGCAAACACTTCTTTTACGGCGTTCTCGTCAATCCCCCGATGCAACAATTGATCCAGGTGCGAAACTTCGATTCGCTTCAGCGCTTCCGCCTTGGTCAGCAAGCCTTCCGCCGCCATGTCCACCGCAATTTTGAGCGCCGCCTGCGCATTGCGCTTGCCGTTTCGCGTCTGCAGCAAATACAGCGTGCCATTTTCTACGGTAAACTCGATGTCCTGCATATCCTTGTAATGACGTTCGAGTTCGCAGCACACCTGGTCCAACTGTCTGTAGATGTCCGGCATTTCCTCTTTCAACGTTTGGATCGCTTGCGGCGTTCTGACACCGGCGACGACATCTTCCCCTTGCGCATTGACGAGAAATTCGCCAAACAGTGCGTTTTCACCCGTTGACGGATTGCGCGTAAACACAACGCCTGTACCGCAATCTTCCCCTTTGTTGCCGAACACCATCATCTGTACGTTGACGCCGGTTCCCTGATCATCGGGAATATGGTTGATTTTGCGATACACTTGCGCACGCGGATTATGCCAGGAGGCAAATACGGCTTCGATGGCCAGAAGCAGTTGCTCGCGCACATCCTGCGGAAATTCGGTGCCGACATGGGATTTGTAGCACGATTTGTAATCGGCAATGAGCTGTTTCCAGCCCTCGGTTGTGACGTGCTGGTCCAGTTCCACGCCCAGTTGCTTCTTCATGCGGATCAACAGCCGTTCGAATTCGACCGATTCGATTCCTTTGACCACACTGCCGAACATCTGGATCAACCGGCGATAGCAATCGTAGGCAAAACGGGAATTGCCGGTCAAGCGTGCCAACCCTTCGACCGTCTGGTCATTCAGGCCCAGATTCAGGATGGTATCCATCATGCCGGGCATGGAAGTGACCGAACCGGAACGCACCGAAACAAGCAGCGGATTGGCAACATCGCCCAATCGCTGGTTCACCGTCTGCTCCAGATGCTGAACCGCTTCGTCCACCTGACGGATCAATTCGTCCGACAATTGGTTGCCGACACGGAAATATTCGCGGCAGGCTTCCGTTGTGATGGTGAAACCTGGCGGAACGGGCAGACCCGCATTGGTCATTTCCGCCAGATTCGCGCCTTTGCCGCCAAGCAATTCCCTCATGTTTGCATTGCCTTCATGAAATGCATACACCAATTTTGTTTTTGCTGTAATGGCATTCATTTTTCATCTTCCCCGCTATGCTCAGTCGTCGTTTTTTCACAGGCATTGCAAACCCCATACATTTTTTGCACACGATTGGTCGGAAGCGTATACAACAAATCACCGCAATGTTTGCAGATCACCATGCCAAGCTCATTTTCCGTTCCTTGCGTCTGGTTCAAGCCGTTGTGATCAAACATGCCGGTTCTCCTCCCGCAATCTCCTTATCGCAATCGGACATATGCCTTGCAACATCCAGTACCCGGCAAACATAACCCCATTCGTTGTCGTACCAGACCAGCAACTTCAACTGGTCGCCTTGCGTCATGATGCTCAATCCGTCCACAATGGCCGATTTCTCGTTTCCGATGTAGTCGGAAGATACGAGCGGCAACTCGTTGTAATCGATAATCGCCCCCATTTTGCCGGCGATTGCGGCCTGAAAAACGGCCTTGATTTCTTCGGGTTGCACAGCTTTTTTCATCGTCAGATGCAAATCGAGCAACGATACATCCTGGGTTGGCACCCGAACGGAGATGCCTTTCATATGCGGCGCCAGTCTGGGCAACACGTCGATCAGCGCCTTGCTGACCCCGGTCGTTGTCGGAATGATCGAGCTGCCACAAGCACGTGCGCGACGTAAATCCTTGTGCGGATTGTCCACGTGGTTCTGGTCATTCGTAAACGCATGAATTGATGTCAGCCAGCCGCTTTGGACGCCGATCGCTTCATCCAGCACATGGAGGACAGGCGCCGCACAGTTTGTCGTACAGGATGCGGCCGAAACCAATTGATGCCGCCCGGGATCGTACCGGGATTCGTTGACACCCATGACAATGGTCAAATCAACGTCCCGACCTGGCGCGGTCAGTAACACCCGTTTCGCTCCTGATGCCAGATGCTTGGACAAGGATTCCCGATCCTTGAATTTCCCGGTCGCGTCAATCACCAGTTCCACGCCGAGCTCCCGCCAATTCAGCAAAGCCGGATCACGCTGGGACACGATTTTCAGGCGATGACCATTGACGATCAATTCGTTGTCGCCAATTTCGAATTGTGCGTCCCATCTCCCATGAACCGAATCATATTGCAGCAAATGTGCCAATGTTTCAACAGAAGTTGTCGTGTTGACGGCCACCAATTCCAGCTGTGAGGACGGCTGCGACAATGCTTTGCGCAAAATCAATCTGCCGATGCGTCCTGTTCCGCTAAGTCCAACTCGCACGCGCTTTCTCCTCCCCTAATATTGTGTCCTCATTATAATATATGACTCATATTTATAGCAATAATGATTTTATATTCGTCATATATTGTACATAAATTGAATTTTCGCCTCCATTATGCTTCAGTTTTCTGGATTAAAGAGGAAAATTTCACCTTTCCTACATTTCTCCCCATAGGTCCGTCCTCACGTGGAATGAACTCATGGGGACGGTTCGCGTACAGATCGAAAAAAATGTGTGTCAATATCGGCAAAAGGTTCGGATATGCTGGTCGGATGTGCAGTTCGGATGAGCGGTTTGAATGTGCTGTTTGAATGTGCGGTTTGGATGTGCAGTTTGAATGTGCGGTTTGGTAGCGGTTTGTTTGTGGATTGGGGTTAGCGTGGGGATATAAGCAAGAAATGGTAGGATAAGCTGGATGATATTGGTTCGCAACGATTAATGCGACTATGTTTCAAGTGTGAGCGTCTTATGGATCACCAAATAAAATCGGTCAAAATTGTCCGTTAGCATCGAGAATGGTAATTTTCGATCATCTAAAAGGTCAAAAATGTCCGTTAGCGATCCATTTTCTGCAGAATAACATTTTCCTTTTTTCTAACGGTCTTCCATGTCCGATTTTGGGCGAAATTCAGATCTTATGCCATGCTAACGGACAATCTTGTCCGATAAACTACAAGACCGATAAACTACAAAGGGCTGGACGTTGCAAAACGGCAGCGGAAAACGATCCGCTAGCTTCCTGCATTCAGCCCATCAAGGCAATCGCATCTGATCAAGCTCCAACACCCGACACTGGTTGCTGGCGAAGGCTATATGCTGTGCTTGCATTACGGGTGCTGTGCTTGTATTACATGCTGTGCTGCTGCATTACATGCTGTGCTTGTTGATCAACCCGTTCAATTCTTTCAAAAACATATTGATATCTTTGAACTGCCGATATACGGAAGCGAACCTGACATAGGCCACCTCGTCGACCGGATACAATTTTTCCATGACCAGTTCGCCGATGACGCGACTTTCGACTTCAGCTTGCGCCGTATTGCGCAATTCCCGTTCCACGCCCGAGACGATCACTTCCAGTTGTTCAACCGAAACGGGCCTTTTTTCGCAGGCACGCAACAGACCGCGCAGCATTTTGTCCCGGCTGAATTCTTCCCTGCTGCCATCTTTTTTGATGACGATCAATGGCGTTTCTTCCACCGTCTCGAATGTGGTAAAACGACGGTTGCACTTTTCGCATTCCCGCCTGCGCCGAATGGACTTGTTTTCATTGGCCGGACGGGAATCCAGCACTTTGGTGCCATTATAGTCGCAATACGGACATTTCATGGTTCGAACAAAGCTCCTTTCCGGCATGACGACTGTGATCATCCATGCCCCGAACTTCAAATTTGCCAAGCCTTTCCTATCATGAAACCCGCAAAAGTGGTTACAATACGATTACCAACCGCAAGGAGGTGAACAACATGGCCAACAACAACAACCAATTGGTCGTTCCTCAAGCGAGCCAAGCGCTGGATCAACTGAAATATGAAGTGGCGCAATCGCTCGGCATCACGTTATCCCAGGACGGATACTACGGTAACATTCTTACAAGAGATGCCGGCCGAATCGGGGGCAACATCACCCGTCAACTGGTCCAAATTGCGGAACAGCAACTTGCCAGCCAATTTGCTAACCGCTAATGCGTTTTGAATCTCAAATACAAATAAAGATAGAGGGAAGCTTTGGGGCGATCGCTTCAAGGCTTCCTCATGTTCGCTTTCGGGAACGCTCAAGTCCGCTTTTCAAGAACACTCTTGTCCGCTTCTGAAAATTCTCAGGTTCACTCCTGAACATTTTCAAGTTCGCTCATGTCCGCTTCTGAAGATCGTCGCCGTAAATTTCCCGATACTTCTCATAATAGTACAACACACGTTGCACATAATGTCGAGTTTCACCAAAAGGAATATTGCGGATCGTTTCCAGATGGCCATCCCATACGCCCTCATCCAGCCATTTGCGGACGCGGGAGGGACCTGCGTTGTACGCAGCCAACGTAAGCGGCAAACTTCCCCCGAACTGGCGGTTCAATTCCCTGACGTACCAGGTGCCCAGTTGAATGCCGGCATCGGCTGATTTGCTGACATCTTCGACCGTCAGTCCGCCAAATGCGCCTTTCTGCAAAATCCATTCCGCCGTATCGGGCATGACCTGCATGATCCCGAGTGCGCCTTTGGGCGAAACGGCATCTGCCCTGAAATTGGATTCCACGCGAATGATGGCGGCAATCAGCAGCGGGTCCACTTCATTTGCGGCGGCATGCCGCGTAATTTCCGCCGTATAGTACACCGGATAAATCATGCGCCCGATCCATTCCGCACGAACGAACAACACCACCAGCACTGCCAAAAAAAGCAGCAACAGCAGCCGTTGCCGCTTGAAGGTTCTTGTTCGCCGTCTGGTCATTCCAGCCCCAAATCCCGCCACAGTTGTTCGATCTGGCGCTCCGTCTCTTCCAGGCTACCGCTGTTGTCAATGACCACGTCAGCCAGTCTCTTTTTTTGTTCAATGTCCATCTGGGCATTCAACCGTTTTTCGGCATCTTCCCTGGTCAGCTTGTCCCTTTCCATCAAACGCCGAAGCTGCTCGGATCTGGGCACGTATACGACAACAACACGATCATACATTGGCGACAGCCCAGACTCAAACAGCAAGGGAACATCCACGACCACCAGTTTGTCCGGGTGATCCCGCTCATATTCCTGCATTCGTGTTTTCATCACGCTGCGGATGGCCGGATGCGTAATCTGTTCCAGTTCCTTGCGGCGTTCCTCATCGGCAAATACAATGGCACCAAGTCTTTTCCGGTCGAGTGAACCGTCCGGTTGGAGTATGGCTTGTCCGAAACGTTCTGCAATCTGGGCCAGCGCCGGTTGTCCGGGCGCCACGACTTCCCGGGCAATTTGATCCAAATCGATCAACATTGCACCGCGCTGGACCAGCATCTTCGCCACCGTGCTTTTGCCAGTGGCGATTCCGCCCGTAAGTCCGATATTCACCGTATCCTCTTCTCTCCATCAAAATTTCTACAACAATTTGGATAGTCCCATGAGTATCAGGATGATGCCCGGCAGCACAGCCATCGGCTTCATCCATTTCAAACCTGCAGCCCGGTTGCCGGCCCGGGTGCCCAGCCACAAAAACATGCCGCAAGCGCCCGCAATGCAAATGGAGGTCAAAAGCGGCGGAAATCCGACCAATGCTGCACCAATCCCGGCACCAAACGCGTCCAGCGACAACGCCGAACCAAGCAAAAACGCCTCCCCGGCCGTAATCGTACCGGAACGGTCCACATCGGCGACAACCGGCGTGCGCAAAACCTGGATGACAATGCCCCATTGCCGGATTTCCAATTTCCAGACCGACCATTGTGCCGGCTTGGCGGAGGTCACGGTGCCACTAGCCTGCCCCGCACCGGCTGACGATTTTCCGGCCGTTTCACGCGATTGTTCCGCATAAGCTTCTCCCCGAACAAATCGCACCAGTGTCCAGATGCCGATGGCCATCAGGATCGCAGCGCCAATCACCGAAGCGGCATGCGGCGGTATCCATCGAATCAGTCCATAGCCGATCGTCATCGACAGCAGGATGACAATGCCGGAGCAGCACGAAATGATGCAGACCGAACGTGCGGGAATGCGAATCTGGCGCAAGCCATAAGTCATGCCGACACCAAAACCGTCCAGACTGACAGCCAATGCAAGCAACAAAAGCGATGCGAACGATGCCAGCATGCTGTTCCCCCTCGGATGAACTTCTGGGATCATCCTATGCGGGAAAAACGAGAAATGCCCCGAATATTCGCAATCGTACAGTTTTGCATGCACCCCGGCACGTATTCGCTGTCGCGCACCATGAGGAAAAACTAGCCGTCCAGACGGCGTTTCACCGCATGGGAACGCGATGTCCCCTGCACAGCCTTGCGTTTAGCGCCAGGCAACCGTTGGCAGGTCGGACATGTATGGGTGCCGCGTCCGCCAACGAATGACTTTTGGATGGCGCTGCCGCATTCGCTACAAGGTTCACCCGTGCGGCCATACACCCGCAATCGGTGCTGAAACATGCCCATCTCGCCCTGCCCGTTGACGTATGACTTCACCGACGAACCGCCAGCTTCAACCGCAGCTGCCAGCGTATCGACAATGGCGCGGTGAAGCCGCTCCTTTTCCGCCTTGCTCAGCGAATCCGCCGTTCGTTCGGGATGGATGCGGGCCAAATGCAGCGCTTCATCCACATAAATATTGCCCAGACCGACGATGATTTCCTGATTGAGCAGCAACGGCTTGATTCTGGTCTTGCGCTTGCCGATCGCGCCAACCATGGCTCCCAGCGTAAATGCGTCCGACAGCGGCTCCAATCCCAGTTTATTCAATGGCGGGTGACGCCATTCTTCCCCGGCCGGGAACAGATGCATCGTGCCGAACTGGCGGACATCCCTGTAGCGCAGCGCCGTCCCGTCGGTAAAATGAAACATCACATGCGTATGCGGCGCAATCGGTTCCTCTTCCCGATGCAGGCCATACCGGCCTTCCATTCGGAGATGGGATATGAGTGTCAGCCCATCCAGCAGCAACCGCAAAAACTTGCCCCTGCGTTCCACACCTTGAAACGTGCGGCCTTCCAGCATCGCCGCAAAGACATCCGGATCGTCCGGCCGTTGCAAAATGCGCGGCAGGCTGACGGTGACACGCTGGATGGTCTTGCCGACGATCAATGATTCCAGTGTGCGGCGGACCGTTTCTACCTCAGGCAATTCCGGCAACGCCCATCCCCCGCTTTCCATTCCTTGCATATTGCTTCGGTTGCGCACCAGCACGCGCCAACGCCTGCAATTACTTCGCTTCGTACCAGTTCGCCCCGAAGCTGACGTCCGCCTTCAGCGGCACATCCAGTTGAATCGCGGATTCCATGATTTGCGGCACAAGGATTTTCATTTCCTCAAATTCCGCTTCTGGCACTTCAAACACCAGTTCGTCGTGCACCTGCAGCAACATCCGGCTGCGCAAACCGCGCTTGCGGATCGTTTCATCCATTTTCACCATGGCCAGCTTGATAATATCGGCAGCCGATCCCTGGATGGGTGTATTCATCGCAACACGCTCCGCAAATGAACGCACATTGTAATTGGAAGCGTTGATTTCGGGCAAATAGCGGCGACGATCCAGCAACGTTGTTACATAACCGTTCTGTCTTGCCTGTTCCACAATGGTATCCATATATTTGCGTACCCCGCGGAACACGCTGAAATATTGTTCGATGAATGTAGCGGCTTCCTTGCGGGTAATGTTGAGATTTTGGGAAAGGCCATAATCACTGATGCCATAGACGATGCCGAAGTTGACCGCCTTCGCGGAGCGGCGCATGTTCGCGTCCACCTGGTCCTTGGACACGCCAAACACGTCCATTGCCGTTTTCGTATGGATGTCCATGTCCTGCATGAACGCTTCCTTCAACCGTTCGTCACCGGAAATGTGAGCCAGCACGCGAAGCTCGATTTGCGAATAGTCTGCAGCCAAAATAAGCCAGCCCGGTTCGGACGGCAAAAATGCCTTGCGGATCTGGCGGCCTTCCTCGAGACGGATCGGAATGTTCTGCAAGTTGGGAAACTGACTGGACAATCTGCCTGTCGGCGCGATCGTCTGGCGATAAAACGTATGGATTTTGCCCCCCGTATCTTCCCGGATTTCCTTGGTCAGTCCCTCGATATAGGTCGATTGCAGTTTGCTGAGCTGCCGGTATTGCAATACAAGCCGCACAATTTCATGATACGGCTCCAGTCTTTCCAGCACTTCCGCATCGGTCGAATAGCCGGTCTTGTTCTTTTTGATCACAGGCAGGCCGAGTTTTTCAAACAGGATGTCGCCCAGTTGTTTCGGCGAACCGATGTTAAACTCAACGCCCGCGAGCCGGTAGATCGATTTGCTGATTTCGTCGATTTGAGCCTGGAATTGCCGTCCCAGTTCCTGCAGCGTGTCGCTGTCGCATTTGATGCCCTGCAGTTCCATTTTGGCCAAAATGACGGACAACGGCTGCTCCAGTTCATAATAGAGCGCATGCATGCCCACTTCGTCGAGTTTGCGATCGACGACGGGACGCAGACGGCGAATGCCGTCGGCTTTGGCCGCCAGATGGGCGGCCAGTTCCGCGATGGGCGGAACGTGGAATTTTGCGCCTTTTCCGTATACCGCTTCGTCTGCGGCGATGGTCGGCTGCCCATGGCGCTGCAGCAGCCGTGCCAGCGACGGTTCCGCTTCGGTCGGGTCCAGCAGCCAGGCGGCCAGCAATACATCGAATGACTGTCCCTTTAGACGGATGCCGCTGCGTGCCAGCACCAGCTCGGCCCGGTGCAAATCATACCCGACTTTGGGCATTGCCGGATCGGCTAGCCATGCGCGCAAATCATCTGCATACCGGGATTGCAACTGCGAATAGGCCAATACGTAAATACGGGATTGGGCAGCAATGGCCAGCCCCATCCCTTCGGCCAAGTGCGGATTTTCCCCGTAAGATTCCACCAGCAACGCTTCCGCATTCGGCAATGCCGCTGCCAGCTGCGACCAACCCTCCGCATCGTCGCCCACGATGACTGTCTCGTAAGCAACCGTTCCCTGAACGTTCTCCAAAGGGGAACTGCCCGCTTCCGCTTCCAGATCCAGCCGGGACAGCAGGGACTTGAATTCCAGCTTGTGCAGCATGTCCGACAATGCGGCGCGATCATAGCCTTGCCAGACGATGTCGTCCAGCGTGCGATCCAGCGGCACCTCCCGGAAAATGGTCGCCAGTTGCTTGCTCAACCGCGCACTGTCTGCATGTGTTGCGAGATTGTCCCGCAGCTTGCCCTTGAGTTGGTCAACGCTCGCCAACACATTTTCCACCGTACCAAACTCATGCAACAACTTCAGTGCAGTTTTCTCGCCAACCCCGGGCACCCCCGGAATGTTGTCGCTGGCGTCGCCCATCAATCCCTTCAGATCGATGATTTGCGCAGGCGCCAGCCCGTAGCGTTCTTGAATATCCGCAGGTCCGTACTTCTCCATTTCGCTTACGCCCTTGCGCGTAAGCATGACCGTAACCTTGTCCGATGCAAGCTGAAGCAAATCCTTGTCTCCGGAAACGACGACAACCTGCTTGCCCTCCGCTTCCGCCAGCCGGGACAATGTGCCGATGATGTCGTCCGCTTCGTATCCGGGCAATTCATATTGCGGGATCGAAAAGGCGTCAATCAGTTCCTTCAGCACCGGAAACTGCTGTGACAATTCCGGCGGCGTTTTCTCCCGCCCGCCTTTGTATTCCGCATAGCCTTCATGCCGAAAAGTCGTTTTGCCCGCGTCGAAAGCCACCAGAATATGCGTCGGTTTCTCTTCCTCGAGTACTTTGAGCAACATGGTGGCAAACCCGTAGACGGCATTGGTTTGCAATCCGCTACTGCTAGTCAGCGGCGGAATGGCAAAAAATGCGCGGTAAATGATGCTGTTGCCATCAATGAGTACCAGTTTGTCCGTTGCTGGCGCCAATTCCGATCTCACCTCGCCGATATCGCATCGCTAAATATATTTATCATACCATATCGGCAAACGATTCTGCATCTGACCGGGAATTAGCGACTTTCCGTGACAAAGCGGTTGACGAGGCCATTCAGGGCATTCGACAGTTTCAACATTTCGCCGACCGCCGCATTGACTTTTTCCATCCGGCTGACCTGTTGGCCCGATTGCTGGGCGTAGGATTCATTGGTTTGGGCGACGTCATCCGAATAGGCTTCAATCCGGCGCATCGAATGATCGATTTGCTCGCTTCCCGCCGACAGTTCCTCAACCCCGGCCGTGATATCCTGGATGCTCATGTTGATATTTTCGATCCATTCAAAAATTTGCTGGAACGATTGCAGGACATCTTCCATTTTGCCATGTCCTTCGTGAATTTCCGAAAGGCTGATCTGATTGGACTTGAACAGTTGAGCCGTGCCCTCCTGGATGCTGGCGACAACTTCGCGGACCTGTTCGGCCGACGCTTTGCTGTTTTCCGCCAGCTTGCGGATTTCGGTAGCCACGACAGCAAATCCCCGGCCCGCATCCCCGGCACGGGCAGCCTCGATTGACGCATTGAGGGAGAGCAGATTCGTTTCCTCGGCAATTTCCTTGATGGTGGCGATGACCGTATCGATCTGCTTGGATTGCTCGTTCAACATTTCAACGATGCTGGAGGTTTCTTCCGACTTGAGTTTGATTTCATTCATCGTATCCGATGCATCCTGGACGACGATCCGGCCACGGTCTGCCGTTTGCTTCAAATCCGCCGACAACGTGCTGACGCTGTCGACGCTGGCGGCGATCTGGCCCAGGCTTTGCATCATTTCCTTGATCATTTGCGCGTCGTCCGAAATTTTGCCCGCTTGTTCTTTGGAACGGCTAGCCGTATCTTTGAGCCCCTGGAACATCAATTGCGAAGATGTGCCGGTCTCCTGCGCTTCTACACGCACTTCCTCGGACACATTTGCAAGCGTATGCACCGCTTCTTTGGTCTGGGACACGATGTCCGCAATGCTCTTTCTCATGTTTTCGGAACCGGCCGCAAGCTGTCCCAATTCGTCTTTGCGTTTCTCCTCGATCGGCTGCGACAGATCTCCCTCTTCGATCCGCTTGAACGATTTCAGAAGCCGAAGAATCGGACCTGTAATCGAACGATTCAGCAAGTATCCCATGACGAGCGACAGCAGCAAGGTCAATACCATGATGGCGATGGACGACGACAGGATGCCCGAATACATGGCTTTGGACTCTTCGTAACGGTTCGCCGCTTTATCGCGATTGTTTTCGATGAATCCCTGGAATGCCCGGTGAATGCCGTCTTCTTTGGTCAGCAATTCCCGCTTGTAGCTGGAGATGGCGAATTCCATCTCATTGTTCTGGACATTTGCGACGATTCTTTCGATGATCGGGGGATAGCCATTCCAGACGATCCGGAAGACTTCAAGATCCCGCAATTCGCTTTCCAGCAGTTGTTGCGCATACAATTGCTCCAGCAAGCTGTTGATATTTTGCGTTTGCTGTTCAACCGTCGTCAGATAATCTTTATCCTGCGTCAGGATGTAGCTTCCCACCGAACTGTTGATGCGGTTGACGGAACTGGCGATTTCCCCGGAAATTTTGATCAGTGTCAAATCCTGCTCATAAATGTTCGTTACATTTTGATTCAGCTTGTTTGCGTTCATGACCCCTGCGATGTTTCCCACCATCAACAAAACGATAACGACAGCAAAACTTCCAATAAATTTGTACGAGATTTTCATGTTGTCGAACCATTTCATGGCAACGGGTCTCCCTTTTGATGTACTGGATTTTTGCATGTATTGCCGTTAATGCGTTTATTCTAAAAGTCCGGTGATTTAAGTCAGTTTTAGCCGTCTAACTGACATGAAAAATGAGGAAACAAACTTAACCACCGCTGATATGAGCAGGCTTGATACCGCCTCCGTCATCACGGATTTCGGTTT
>Ga0310835_100180_pt1 | contig 57042 bp, 45 predicted proteins | sample SM_ome_3_FD_201308 | JGI IMG/M metagenome (GOLD analysis project Ga0310835, IMG submission 201308) | Sorghum-adapted microbial communities enriched on stacked mutant (SM) sorghum from Joint BioEnergy Institute, Emeryville, California... ...
GAAATCTCTTCGCTTATTTTTCTGATTTCATCCAATTTCGGTCGATTTCGAAGAAATAAACGAATTGATTTCGCCTATTCCGCCCCTCGCAGCCAAATCCGGCAAAATAGAAGAAATTTCTTCGCTTATCCGCGCTCGCCGCTCACGTCGCCCCCGCAGCCGGGACGGCCGCGGCTTTGACAGCGGCAGCCTTGCCGCGCATGGCGCGGAAAAATTCCGGATCATCCTCGGCCAGCGCCACCCAGGCGTCCACACACCTTGGATCGAACTGTCTGCCGCTCTCCTTCACGATGATCCTCATCGCATCTTCATGGCTCATCGCGGCCCGATAGGCGCGCGAGGAAGTCAGCGCGTCATAGACGTCCGCCACCGCGGCGATCCGCGCCAGCATCGGAATCGCTTCGCCCTTCAGCCGGTCCGGGTAGCCGGTTCCGTCCCACCGTTCATGGTGCGAGCGGATGATCTCCAGCTCCTCGGACATGAAGCCGAGCTGCTTGCACAGATTGTACCCGTAGACGGGATGCAGCTCGATGACCGCCCGCTCCTCCGGCGTCAGCTTGCCGGGCTTGTTCAGCACTTCGTCGGGAATGAACAGCTTGCCGACATCGTGCACGATGCCGCCCTGCGCCAGCGCCCGCAGCATCCGCGGCTGCACGCCCATATGCTCGGCGAGCCGCAGCGCGTACATCGCCACCCGGTAGTTGTGCCCCGCCGTGTAGGCGTCCTTGTTCTCGGTCTGCGCGATGAGCGACCGGACGCTCGGCGAAATGGACGATTCGATCAGGCCGCGGGGATCGGGTCGGAACAGCGTCTTGAACAATCCCGCGACGGACGGCTGCCCGATATATTGCACCACGACGCCCCCGACCATGATGAGCACCGACCCGAACAGGGTGAAATGGTACAGCCACCAGCTTGCTTCCCACACGGTTCCGTACACCATGATCATGATCGAGACGATCAGCAGGCCGGAGCTGCAGACGATGCCGAGATGAATCGGAAAGCGGGTCATGACATACAGCTTGCGGTAACGGTACATGGCGAACAGGCAGAACGCCGCCGTAAGCGCGCAGGGCACCCAGTGAGGCGCGGCGGGATGGGACAACAGCCGTTCCATGCGCCCGGCATTCGCGACGGCCAGCAGGATGCCGAGCGCGAGGACGGCGCTCCATGCCGGCAAGAGCGCGCGCTGCAGGCGCGACAGCCAGCGCACGACGGCCAGGTCGGTCGGCAGCGCCGACAGGAACACCCAAGCCGAGGCGATGACGACGCTGAGATTTCCCGCCAGGGCGGGCAATGCACGGCCTTCGGACACGACGAACCCCGGCGTCGACAGGCCGTGCAGCATGAACAATCCCGCCAGGGAAATAAACCCGATGGACAGGAAGGTAATATTCACGTTGCGAAGCTTGATTCCGGCCACCCCGACGGCTATCGACACCAGCATCGCCAGCAGCGATACGATGGCTACGATGTAGAAGTGGCCGACCGGGTGCTCCAGCTTCGCATGCGGGTGCGAAAGTTTGTCAATCGCGAAGAAGGCGCCGAGCGAAATGCCGATCAGCAGGCCCGGCGCAAGCCAGGACCACAGTTTCGTGCGCATGGAACCCCTCCCCTGCCGATCAACAAGGAAATATTTCCAAGTTATTGTCAATTACTTTCAGTATAATCGCTTCCGGCGCGCTGATAAATGTTCAATCTCACAACGCACAAGAAATCGCCGCCCGTCCTCCGTCAGCGGAGGCGGGCGGCGATCGCGATCATTCATAATAAAAATCCAAAGCGCCGATGCGTTCGCCATGTTCATCCTTGATCAAGATCGTGTACGCTGCTTGCTGCGCGAGCGGTTCTTCCGGCAAAAAGTTGAGTTTTTGCAGACCCCGGGCATAGAACCGCTCGCTGCCGGAAACCAGCAGCCGGCCCGGTACGTTCTCTCCATCGGCATCAAGCAGCGCGATTTCATACTTCTCCTGCTCGTCATCGCGGAAGATATAGCCGAAAGCCAGCTGCTGCAGCCCGGGATAATACAACACGTTCGTGAGTTTGATCCCTCTGCGGCCATACTCTGCCAGCCGGGTTTTGGTTCGGACGGGCTTTTCGTCCACCTCGGCAGTTTCCCCGGGCAGGATAATATAGGAACCGTACAATTGATAATGCCTGCTGATGACTTCCAATTTTGCAGCGGGATAACCGAGGAGCAGAAGAATCAGCAGCACAATCCCCGTTACGCAGATCACGAGCAATTTTTTCTTCTTTTTATCTCCCACCGGAACCATGATCCCTTCATCACAATATGTTGTTTGCCGGCTCACCCGACCGTGGCGGTCTGCGCCTGCTGCCGGGAATGGCGGTACAGCTCGGCATAATACCCTTTCTTGGCGAGCAGCGACTCGTGGTTGCCTTCCTCGACGATGCGCCCGGCGCGCATGACAATGATGCGGTCCGCGTGCCGGATCGTCGACAGCCGGTGCGCGATGACCAGCGTCGTCCTTCCTGACGAGACGCGGTCCAGCGCCTGCTGCACGAGCCGTTCCGTATGCGAGTCCAGATTGGCGGTCGCTTCGTCGAGGATGAGGATTTTCGGCTGAAAAACAATGACGCGCGCGAACGAAATCAGCTGCCGCTCGCCGGCGGACAGACCGCTTCCCCGCTCCGACAGCCGCGTATCATAGCCGTCCGCAAGCCGCATGATCATCTCGTCCGCTCCGACGAACCGGCACGCCTCGATCACCCGCTCCCGGCTGATCTCTTCCCGGAACAGGCGGACGTTGTCGACGATCGTCCCCGAATAGAGGAACGGTTCCTGCTGCACGAGCCCGACGATCCGGTGCAAGGTATCGAGCGGCAGGCGCCGGATGTCGACGCCGTCGATCTCCACGCTCCCCTGATTCACGTCATAGAAACGGGCGAGCAGGCTGACGAGCGAACTTTTGCCCGCTCCGGTCACGCCGACGATGCCGATGAACTCGCCGGGCCGGATATGCAGGTCGAGGCCGTGCAGCACCTCCTGGCCGTCGACGTACGAGAAGCGGATCCGGTTGAAATCGATCCGGCCGCGCACGTCCTCCCTGTCGAGCTTGGCCGCCGCCTCGGGCGCGGGGTCGCGCACCTCGGGCTGGACGGAGAAAATCCGCCACAGCCGCTCCATCGACACCATCGTCGACTGCAGCGTGTTCCATTGCTGGGTCAGCGCGTTGATCGGCTGGAAGAACTGCCGGATATACGTAATGAACGCGTAGAGCACCCCGAATTCGAACTTCTGGTGCAGCACGGCGTAGCCGCCGAGCCAGACGGCCGCCGCCACCGCGGCGTTGCCGAGCAGGTCGAAGGAGCGGTTGAACAGGATCGTCGCCCGCACTTCGCGCAAGTTTTCCTTGAGATAGGTCCGGTTCGATTCGGTGAACCGCCGGTTCTGCTCCTCCTCCTGATGGAACGCCTGGATCAGGCTCATGCCGGACAGGTTCTCCGCGGTGAACGCGATCAGCCGCGACAGCTGCGCCCGCGAGCGGTGGTACGCGCTGCGCAGCATGCGGCGGAACAGCAGCGCGATGGCCCCGATGACCGGGATCAGGATCAGCGCGTACACCGCCAGTTCGGCGTCCAGATAGAACATGAAGCCGATAGTCATGAGGATCATGAGACCGTCCCGGACGAGGCTGAGCAGCACCTGGGTGAAAAACTGGTTGATCGTCTCCGTGTCGCTCGACTCGTTCGTCACCAGACTGCCGATCGGGTGCCGGTCGAAGAACGACATCGACTGGCTCGTGATGTGGCGGAACAGGTCTTTGCGCAGCTGCGCGACGATTGCCTGCCCCGCCCGCTGAAGCAGATTGCTCTGCAGATAGGAGAAACCGAATCCGACAACCGCGAGCAGCGCGTACGCCGCCCCGAGCCCGATAAGGACGGGGATGCCGGACGAGCCGAGCGGGATCGTGTCGTCGATCGCCGTCTTGACGATGACCGGCTGCAGCAGATCGGCCGCGATCGCCAGGAATGTGCACAGGAAGCCGAGCAGGAACTTCCGGCGGTGCGGCCGCGCGTAGCCGAGCAGCGCCCGGATCGCCCGCCGGCGGTGCAGCGTCGGCTGCGGCGGTTCGCCGGATGGCCGCTCGTCCCCCGGCCGCGCCTCCGGTCCGCCGGGCTTCGCCGCGCCGGACTGCCGTGCGCCGCCGGACGGCGCCGCGTCGGACTGCCGCGCGGTGCCGGGTTGCGCGGTCAGACCGCCGGACGGCGCGCTCTCGGCCGGCGCCGGATTGCCGCGTTTCTCGTCAGCCATGGACCACCGCCTCCTCTCCCTGCAGCCGGGCCAGCTCAGCGTAATGGCCGCCCAGGCGCATCAGCTCGCGATGCGTCCCCCGCTCGACGATCCGGCCGCCGTCCATGACGATGATCAGGTCCGCATGCATGACCGCGCTGATTCGGTGCGCAATCATCAACGTCGTCTTGCCGCGGCGGGTCTTCCGCAAGTTGTGCAGGATGCGCGATTCGGTCACGGTGTCGACCGCGCTGACGCTGTCGTCCAGAATGAGGATCGGCGCTTCCTTGATCAGCCCGCGGGCGAGGCTGGTCCGCTGCCGCTGGCCGCCGGACAGCGTGAGGCCCCGCTCCCCGAGCTTCGTGTCGAAGCCGTCCGGGAACCCCGCGATATTGTCGTAAATGTCCGCCAGCCGCGCCGCGTCCTCGATCCGCCCACGCGATTCGGCGCGGTTGTGGAACGCGATGTTGTCCGCGATCGTCGTGCTGAACAGGAAGCCGTCCTGCGGCACATATCCGATGGCGGTGCGCAGACTCTCGAGCGTCGTCTCCCGGATGTCCTGTCCGGCGATGAACACGCTCCCGCGCGGCGGATCGTAGACGCGCAGCAGCAGCTTGACGAGCGTCGTCTTGCCGCTGCCGGTCCGGCCGACGATGCCGACCGTCATCCCCGGCCTTACGTCCAGCGTGATGTCCGACAGCGCCGGCCGTCCGGTGCCCGGATAGGTGAAGGTCAGGCCGCGGATCTCGATGGCCGCGGCGTCCTTCGGCAGCGGCCGGGCGCCTTCCGCATCGGCGATGTCCGGCCGGATCGCAAGCAGCCGGTTCAGCCGCTCGAGCGAGGCGCGGGCGCGCTGCACCATGTTGATCACGTTGCCGATCTGCTGCAGCGGGTTCGCGATCATGCGCAGATACAGCGTCAGCTCGACGAAATGGCCGAGCGACAGTCTGCCCTGCAGCACGAGCACGCCGCCCCAGGTCATCGCCACCACGAGCGCCATGGCGCCGGCCAGCGGCAGCGACGCCTGGAACTTGCCGCTGAGCTTCACGAGCTCGTGCTGGTTCTCGCGGATCCGGTCGACCGTTTCTCCGAACCGCGAGCGGGCGATCGGCTCCGCCGCGAACGTCTTCGTCACCTTGATGCCGCCGAACTGCTCTTCCGCCGATTCGGTCATCGCCGCCAGCGATTCCTGCACCTTGAGCGACTGATTGCGGATGCGCGGGCCGAACCTGACGACGAGGAACGGAATGGCGCCGAGCGGCAGAATGCTGACCGCCAGCACATGCAGCGGAATGCCGCTCAGCAGCATGATGGTCACGGAGGAGCACAGCAGCACGACGGCGTTCGTCAACTGGTTGAAGCCGTTGGCGATCGACTCCCGCACCGTCGTCACATCGTTCATCACGTAGCTGAGCAGTTTCCCGATGCCGTTCTTCGAGAACCAGGCTTCGCTTAAGCCCGTGAAATGCCGGAACAGCCTCTGGCGCGTCGCAAACTCGAAATAGCGGCCGAGCCGATGATTGATGTACTGGCCGACGCCGAACAGGACGCAGTAGCCGGCACCGATCGCGAGCAGCTCCAGGCCGCTGCGGCGCACCGCTTCGGCGGTCAGGCCGGACGCTTCCACCTGATCGGCGAAGTCGCCGAGGACGGCCGGATACAGCGCATGGATCATGTTCGCCAGCGCGATGGAGAGCGCCGCCAGCACGTAGTAGAACCCGTATTTTCGAATCTGCGCGAGGATTAGACCAGGTTTGCCCAACCGGATGTTCACCTGCTTTCTGCCGGCTGCCGCCCCGGCTTTTCGACAAGGAAGACGATCAGCGTCTGCGTGATCGCCGCTCCGAACAGGACGACCGGAAGCTGCGCGGACTCGAGGTCGCCCGCGAACACGAGCAGCGCCGCGATGGACAGGACGCGGCCGGCGTTCAGGAACGTCTCCCGCATGACGACGGCTTCGTTGCGAAGCTGGCCTTTCAGCGGCAGCAGCGCGATTTGGCGATAGTAATGGTTCGACAAGGTATTGTGCATCAGCGGATTGCTGAGCGAGAACAGGATCATGAACACGGCGACGGTCCAGAACGTGAAATCGATGAACAAGAAAGCGGCGCCCAGCGAGACGCCGACCGACGACAGCAGGACGTACAGCCTGCCGAGATGCTCGCGGGCGAAGCGCGAGATGATGAAGCTGGACAGAATGACGAGCCCGGAGAAAAAGATCGTCAAATAGCCGACCCAATCCTCCCGCCCGACCGTTTTGTACAGCATGATGTTCGGCAGAAACAGCGTGATGCCCTGGAACAGCCCCCACAGGAAGAACGCGAGGAGCGCCTTCAGCCAGTCGGGCTGTCTGCGCAGCGCCAGCGGCACCAGATTCATGTAGAACGCCTTGTGGCGCAATTCCGAAGGCCGGATGCGCAGGCTGATCAGCGCCGCGGCGACGAACAGGACGAGCGACAGCGAGAACGTGGCCAGATAGCCCGTAAGCCCTTCCATCATGCCGATGATCGTCCCGGCGACCGCCGGACCGGCCAGCCCCGCCAGGTTGAAGAAGGTTGTGTTGAGCCCGAGGAACCGGATCCGGTTCGCGCCGGTGGACACGTCGTACATCAGGACGAGATAGGCCGTCCAGTACATGCCGGAAGCGAAACCGTTGAAGAGTCCGAACAGGATGTAATATTTGACCACGGCCGTGCCGGCGGCGATGACCAGCAGGTAGAACAGCGCCGTGAGCACGATGCCGATCCGGTACGTGACGAGCCGGTCGGTCCGCTTCGCGAGCCAGGCCCCGGCGAGAAATCCGACGGGGGTCAGCAGGAACACGATGATGTTGTAAATGCCGTTGACGGCAAGGTCCTCGGTCAGACGCCACAGATACAGGTTCAGGAACAGGCCTGCCATCGAAGCGCCGAACTGGAACAAACTGTGGATGCCGATCGTCAGGACCGCTTCGGCTGACAGGCGCCGGCTCGGATCGACGGTGCTTCCCGCCCGCGCAAGCGCCTTCATCCGGGACCATAAGCCCATGCTGTCTTCCCCTTCCGGTGCCATTGTCCGGTAATGCCGCTTGCCCCCTATTGTAGACCCCCCTGCCGTGAAAGCAAACGGAACAAGGCCGGCTCTGGCGCGTTCTCGCGTCATACCGGCCCGTTATCCCGCATTATCCGCCGCTTTTCATCCAATTGAGCACGTCATCCAGCGTCTCGACCGGCACGATGGTCAGGTCCGGCGCGCCCCGGCGCGCCTCTTCCTCCTGTCCCGCCGGCACGAAGAAGACGTCCGCGCCCGTCCGGCTGACCGCATACGCCTTCTGCCGGACGCCGCCGACCGGGCCGATGACGCCGCCCGGGCCGATCGTGCCGGTGCCCGCGACGTGCAGTCCCCCGGTGACGCCGCCCGGCGTCCATTGGTCAAGCAGCGCGAGCGCCAGCATCGCCCCGTGCGACGGGCCGCCCTCGTGCATGAAATACCGCCGGTAGGCGATGCCGTCCGGCACATCCGGGTCGAGCGCGTTCTCGACGATGATGCCGAACACCGCCCGCTCCGGCTCGTCTTCCGCCGGCCGCGTCGCCGCCGTGACGACCGTCTCGGTCCCGCCCCGCAGCACGGTGAGCCCGGCCGGCTCGCCCGGCGCAATCTGCCGCATCGCCTCGGTCAGGTCGGCGATGGACTGGACGGCGCGGCCGTTCACCGCCGTGATGATGTCGCCCGCATGCAGCACGCCCGCGGCCGGGCTGTCCTTCAGCACGGCGGTGACGCGCGCGCCCCGCATGCGGATGCCTTCGCCGCGGCCCGCCCGCTCCCCGGCGATGGCGGCGCCCGCGGCTTCCGCATCGAGCTTCAGGCTGCGGACGAGCTCGTCGTATTCGGCGAGCGGCATGCCGATGGTCTCGATCGGCTCAAATTCGTAGTGGGGGAAGAGCCGCGCGTACAACCGGTCGGCGAGGAAAGCCGGCCGGCCGATGACGAGCACGCCGTCGATCCGTCCCTTCGGCTCGCCGTCCGCGGCGCGGGCGTACCGGCTGACGTCGAACGTCAGGCCGGGGGTGGTCACGATCTCGCCCGTCGGCCAGAAGAGCAGGGCCAGCAGGGCGAGCGTGGCCCCGAAGGCGCGCAGCGTGCGCGCCGGCACGCGCCGGTGCCGCCGGCGCCGCTCGGCGCAGGCCAGGTCGGCGAACGCCGCGAGCCACGCGACCCCGAGCGCGCCGAGCGCCGTGAACATGCGCGCCGGTTCCAGGCTGATCATGAAGACGGCCGCGCAGGCGGCCGCGCCCAGGACGGCGGTTGCCGCGGGCGGAATAAGCGCCCGCGCGTGAACGCCGTCCGCGAGCCCTTCCGCGAGGCGGAAGGCCGCTGCCGCCGCCCAGAGCGCCGGCGGCAGGGCGAGCGCGTACACGAGCGCGTCGAGCGCGTCGATCCAGCGCATGCCGCCGGGCAGCGGCAAAGGGTCGGGCAGCCAGACGAGCTGCCCGATGACGCAGAGCGCGAGCGCCGCCGCCATGCCCGCCGCATGCAGCCGCTCCGCCCGGCCGCCCGCCGGCGCCGAAGCAGGGACAGAGTCCTGTTTCTCCATATACGAAATCGCTCCGTTTCCGCAGATTCCGCCTCTATTGTATCACGGACTTCTCTTGGCCGCCCGCGTTGCGCTATGATGTTATGGTGAAGAGATAGGGGGATCATGAAATGAATGAGCGCGTACGTGAGGCGCTGCGCAGTCCGTTCGCGGTGTTCACGGTGCTGCTGGCCGTCAAGTTCTACATGGCATCAAGCGTCGTCTTCGACGGTTCCGTCTGGAACCCGCTGATCACCTCGCTGCCTTCGGTATGGGCGGCTTTCGCGCTGATCGAGCTGCTGGCGGACAAACGCAAGACACTTGCCTATGCGATCGTCGATCTCATTTATACCTGCGTCTATTTCGCCGTCATCATGTATTACAAATATTTCGGCATCATCGTCACCTACCACGCCTTTTCGCAGATCGGACAAGTCAAGGAAGTGAAGGGGAGCGTTTTTCAATTGATGCATCCCTACTTCCTGCTCATCTTCGCCGATCTCGTCGTCATCGCGCTGCTCGCCGCAAGGCACCGCGGATTCCGGCGCTGGGCGTCGCGTCCGCGGCCGAGCCGCGCATACCGCATGGGAGCGGCCGTCCTGTTCATCGTCATGCTCGTCATCTGCGCCCTGCAGGTCGTGCCGAACCGGGGCATCGTGAACGAGCTTGCGCGGGCCGAGCGGATGGGCATCATCAACTATGAGGTCGACGTCATGCTGACGTCGAGACGGGAAGCGCTGCTTGAGCCCTCCGTCGTCACGCCGGCCGCCGTGCGGGAAGTGAAGCGGCTGCAGCAGACGGCCGTCCCCGCGTACTGGAGTGCGGCGGGCGGGCGGCATGTGATTTTCATCCAGCTCGAAGCGTTCCAGACGATCCTGCTCGACCTGAAAGTGGACGGCGTCGAAGTCACGCCGGTCCTCAACCGGCTCAAGGAGGAAGGGATCTATTTCCCCCGGTTCTTCCAGCAGGTCGGCGCGGGCAACACATCCGATGCCGAGTATACGGCGAACACATCCCTGCTGACGCCGCCGGCCGGCGCCGCTTCCGAGACATACGGCCGCAAGGCGCTGCCGAGCCTCCCGAAGCTGCTGCATGCGCGGGGATACGAGACGGTCACGTTCCACACGAATGACGTGAAGTTCTGGCATCGCGATGCGTTGTACCCCGCACTCGGCTTCGACCGGTACTACGACCAGCAGTTCTTCCGGGATGAAGACTTTGTCCATTTCGGCTCTTCCGACGAGGTGCTGTACCGGAAAAGCGTCGCCGAGCTTAAGGCGCTGGCGGACGAAGGGCAGAAGGTGTATGCGAATCTCATTTCGATGTCCGCGCATCATCCGTTCAATCTGCCCGCCCACAAGGACACGTTCGATCTGCCCGAGCGGTTCCGCGGCACGTTCGTCGGCGACTATCTGCGCTCGCAGCACTATGCGGACAAGGCGCTCGGCCTGTTCATCGAGGAAATGAAAGCGGCGGGACTGTGGGAGAACAGTCTGATCGTCATTTACGGCGACCATATGGGCATGCCCGTCTACTCGCTGACGAAGGAAGACCGGTCGCTGCTGAAAGAGCTGCTCGGCAGAACGTACGGCTATTACGACATGCTGCGCGTGCCGCTGCTGATCATCGCGCCGGGCGCGCTCGAACCGCAGACGATCGAGACCGTCGGCGGCCAAACCGACATCATGCCGACCGTCGCGAATCTGGTCGGCGTCCGGCTCGACGGCAGCGTCGTCTTCGGCCAGGATCTGCTCAATTACCGCAGCAACCTGCTGCCGATCCGCTATTATCTGCCTACGGGATCGTTCATTAATGACCACGCCATCTTCGTGCCCGGCGAAAGGTTTGAGGACGGCACGGTCTATCCGCTGGACGGCGGCAAACCGGCCGGCACGGACAGCGTCGGAGCGGACGGCTCGCCGCTTGTGACCGAGGACGAGTACCGGCGCGCGCTCGACCTGTTCCGCATGTCGCACAGTTACATTTCGCAGCTGCCTGAAAGGCCGAAGGAAGGCGGGCGGCAATCGAGCTGACGTTGAGTCAAGAGGCTGCCCGACGGATCGGGCGGCCTTTTTTTTGCTTGGGTTGCGTTCCGCCGATCCCTTTTCCCGCCATCCCCATCCATCCCCTTCGCTCAGGCGCCCGCCTTCGCCATTCCACCCTCGGGTGGGGCAAAACCCCGACCCCGGTCCAGACCCGAAAACCGCCGCGGGACCGTTACGGTCATCTTTCGCCGAACGCTACAATAAGATCAACAAGGGATCATTCAGGCGACCGAAGGATCGGCGCATCGGGCGCCGGCCCGTTCAGGAAAGGAGAAACGTTCATGCGGAAACTTTATCGATCCAGGACGGACCACAAGCTGACCGGTCTGTGCGGCGGCATCGCGGCGTGGCTGGGTATCGATTCGACCATCGTCCGCCTCATCGCCGTCATTGCGGCGGTATGCAGTTTCGGCACCATGATGCTGATCTATATCCTGTGCAGCCTGGTCATCCCGTCCGAGCCGCGCATGCACCACTTTGATCCGTACCTCGACCACCGGTATCGCTGACGGCCGCTGGTCCGCCCATTTTCCACATCCATAACCGATTTGCGAAAGGAGCACAAACGATGAGCAACCTCTGGAAACGACTCGCCGACGTCGCAAAAGCTACGGCCCATGAAGCGCTGGACAGACTGGAAGACCCCGTCATGATGCTGAATCACTACATCCGCGAGATGGAAGAGGAGCTGGACGACGCGCAGGAAGCGCTGCTCAGCCAGCGGGCGGTCGAACGGACCGCGCTGCTCCGTCACCAGGAATACCTCCGGATCGCCGCCGAACTGGAGACGCGCGCATCCGAAGCGTTGGCCGCCGGCCGGGAAGCCGAAGCGAGAGCGGCCCTTGCGGATAAGCTGGCCTTCGAGCAGAAGGCGGTGCAATATCTGACCTGGCATGAGGAAGCCGGCGAGCGCGCCGCCGAACTGGAAGCGAAGATCGAGCAGGCGAAGGCGGAACTGGCCCGGCTGCGCGAGAAGCGCCTCGAACTGACCGCACGGGCGGAGAAGGCGGCTGCAGCGGGCGCCAAGACCGGCCATTGGGGTTTCGGCATCAAGGCGATCGACGGCATCTCCGAAATCGGGCATGCCGCGGCGCGCGGGTTCGAGCGGATTGAGGAGAAGATTTTGCAGTGGGAGGCGGAAAATGAGTCGCGCAAAGCCCGCGGCGGATACTGGAACCCTCCCGCACCGCACACCGTCGACGCCGCGCAGGTCGACGAGCAGCTCGAAGCGCTTCGCCGCAAGCAGTCGACCGCCAATTGACAGCAATCCGGGATGGAAGGCTTCGCGCCATGGCGCGGGGCCTTCCGTGCCGTTCCGCAGCCTCCGCCGCACCGGGGATTCGTGAAAGCCATGTCGTGCACATTCGCGCCATATTTGCCGGGAAGAGCGGGAACGGCTTGGTTTGGTGCATATCTGCACCAAATAATTCGGGTATTGGCGTGTGAGGCTTGATCTGATGCATTTCTGCACCAAATTTTCCGGCAACCGGCATGAACGGCCTGATCTGGTGCACATTTGCACTACGTTCGCAAGAAGCGCTCTGCATCGCCTGATTTTGGTGCAAATATGCACCACCTTGAGCGCATCCTTCGGCAGACCGACCATCGAATCCATCCCCCGTCCATCTTGACATCCCGGCCCGTTCAACCGTATAGTGGAGATCAAATAACCAACGTTGGATATCCAACTTCAAGACAGGAGCATGCCGCTGTGAATGTAACGAATCTGATCGTGCTCGGCTTTCTCCGCATGCGGCCGATGCACGGCTATGAAATTCAGCAGTTGATTCAGCAGAGCCGCATGGACGACTGGGCGAATCTGCTCTCCGGTTCCATCTACTATGCGCTGGGCAAGCTGGAACAGGACGGCTTGATCCGCACCGAGGCGGAAGTGCGGAACGGCAACCGGCTGCGCAAGATTTACGCCATTACGGAAGACGGCGAGGCGCAATTCCGGGAGATGGTCCGCGAAGCGCTGACGCTCAGCCCCCACTCGATGAAATCCGATCTGGCGCTCGGGCTCGCCTGGATCGACGCCGTACCTCGGGAAGAGGCGATCTGGCTGCTCAAGCAGAACCTGGAACAAGTGGAGCGGACACGGGAGCAATGGCTCGTAGGCCGGGAGATCAAAGGCAGCTACGGTCTGTCGCCGATCGTCATGGCCGCCTTCGACAACGCCATCGGCGTGCTGGAACTGGACATCGCCTATTTGAAACGTCTGATCGCGCTGCTGCAGGAGGAAAAGACGGACTGATCTCCGGACCCGGGACTGCGGTCGGCAACTGCCGCGAACGCCCGGCTGCCGCATGCCCGCATGGCGCATACCGAAATACCGCACATGCCCGATTACCGCGCATGCCCAGGCATCGCGTATGCCGCGCGGCTCCCGCTCGTCCAAATATCCAACATTGGTTATATAACAATGGCTAAACCGTCGTCGACGGCATCAGCCTCTCCGTGAACGCGGGCGAAGTGCTGGCCGTCATCGGCCCGAACGGCGCGGGGAAATCAACGACGCTTGATCTGATCCTCCGCCTTCGCACGCCCGATGAGGGAACCGCGGAATATGCGGAATCACATCTCCGTCGCCGCATCGGCGTCCAGTTGCAGTATGGAGCAACTGTATCTCCGGCTGACGGCGGGTTGAACCACGAAACCTTTTCATGAAGGAGGAACTGCTCCATGTTCACCGTTTTTCGCACGCTGCTGATCGGCCAGTTCCGGGATGCGCACACGCTGTTCTGGACCATTCTGCTCCCGTTCGCGCTGCTGATCGGCCTCGGACTGTATTTCGACGAGCCCGGTTATGCCGAACGGCTGCTCGCAGGCGTAGTGGCCGTCAACATCCTGTTCGGTCCCGGCATGGTCACCCCGTTTCAAGTGATGACGCTCCGCAACCGGGGCGTGTTCAAACTGCTCCGGGCGGCATCTCTGCCGACTTCGGCGTTCATTGCCGCTTCCGCTCTCGCCCGCACGGCGCTGTCCCTCGTCGTAGGCGCCTGCCTGGTCGCGGCGAGCGCCGTCGGCTTTGGCGTCAAACCGACGATTCCCGGGCTTGCGCTGATGCTGTTTGCCCTGCTTCTCGGCTCTGTCTGCTTCACGGCCGTCGGATTCATCACCGGCAATCTGGCGCGGAACGAAAGCGACACCAGCATGATCTCGAACCTGGTCTGCCTGCCGATGCTGTTCGCAAGCGAAGCGTTCTACTCGCTCGAACATGCCCCGCAATGGGTCAAAATCGCAAGCCTCCTCCATCCGTTCTCGCATTTCGTCGACCTGCTGTCCGCGGCGGTGCACGGAAGCCGGCTGGCCGACACCTGGACCTCTGCCGCGGCGCTCGCCGGATTCACGGCCGTCTGTCTGGCCGTCGCGGCCGCCACATTCCGATGGGATCAAGAAGGCGTCCGTTTCCGTTTTTTGGTGAAAGATTGAAAAACAGTCCGGGGTGATGGATAATGGAGACGGATCGAACGTCTTAAGATGCGCCATCCGGAACGATCCGTACCGAGACCGGAAACCGGCCGGACCCGCAACGATTCGTCGCCGGCTGACGGTCATCTTGTTACGGGAGACTGCAGTTGAATGGTGAATCTTCGGGACGATTTCCGGCTCTATAAACTTGCATATCAGCACGATCGAATCGGCAAAGCGTTCGTTGACCGTCAAGGGCGGCTGTCGGATGCCAATCCCGCCTTGTGCGGCATGCTCAGGCTCGGGCCGGAAGAGCTTGCCGGGCGCACCGTGCCGGACCTGTTCCCGGATCTGCCGTGGCGCGAGCCTCTGGAACCGCTGTCGGCCAAATGCCGGTATGAACCGCCCGCCGGAGAACCACGGTGGCTGCACGTCCACCTTACGCTGCTGGAAGACGGCGAAAGGAACGTCGGCGGGAGGTCCGCGGCCGGCATCCTGCAAGTGGAAGATTTGTCCACCGCCGTTCATCTGGAAGAGGAGATCCGGAGGCTGAAGCGGGATGCGGACACGCTGGGCAGGGCGGAGCACATGCTCCAATCGGAGAAGCTCGCCGCCGCGGGCCAGCTTGCCGCCGGCATTGCGCACGAGATCCGCAATCCGCTGACTTCGCTGAAGGGGTTTCTGCAGCTGCTCAAATCGGGTTCGTCTTCGGCAGCCAAGCGCGACGCCTATCTCACCATCATGCTGGAGGAATTGGGACGGATCGAGCAAATTCTCGGCGAACTGCTCGTGCTCTCCCGCCCCAGCTCCGTGCAATACGCCAAGACCCGCATCGCGCAATTGATCCGCCATGTCGTGCTGCTGCTGCAACCCCAGGCCGTCATGCGCGGCGTCGAGATCGCGGTGCGCCCGATTTCGGAGACGGCCTACATCTACTGCGACGAGAATCAGATCAAACAGGTGCTCATCAACATCGTGAAGAACGGCATCGAAGCGATGGAGAACGGCGGCACGCTCTCGATCGAGGCCGCCGCGGATCAGGAGACCGCCGCGATCCGGATTGCCGATCAGGGAATCGGCATCCCCCCGGACAAGCTGGACCGGCTGGGCAGCCCGTTCTTCACGACGAAGGAGAACGGCACGGGCCTCGGACTGACGGTCTGCTACAGAATCATGCGGAACCACGGCGGGCGGATCGAGGTGGAAAGCCGGCAAGGCGAAGGCACGACGTTTACCCTCTACCTGCCGGTCGAAGGCCGTCCGCCGGACATATCCAGAGACGACCCGGCGTGATCGTCTCTGCATCCGCGTGAAACCTGCGGCCGGTGACATCGTAGAATTGCCAGAGGTGAACCGACAGATGGATCTGAAGACAGCGTACGAACGGCTCGGACTTCCCGAAGACGCAACACGCGAAATGGTGGAGAAACGCTACGACATGCTGCTGCGTCAGGAACGGCGCCGCATCCGGGCAGGCGGCGGGGAAAGCCCCGAATTTGCGGAGATTACGCGCGCCTACCGTTTCATCCTGGAGCAGGAAGAGAAGCAGGTCGTCTCGGAGCTGACCGAGCAGCAATACGGCAAGTACAAACAGTTCGCCGGACTGGCCGAGAAAATCGACCACTTCTTCAGCTACTACAAATGGCACACGCTCGGCGCCATTCTGCTCATCGGAGTCATCCTATACGGGATCAACGCCTATATCGAGCACAAGGAAGAACAGGCCCGTCTTGCCGCGCTGCCGCCCATCGATGTGTACGGTATGATGCTTGGTCAGTTTTTTGTCCCGGACGGCAGCGCGGACACGGAAAACCTTGAAGCCGCCATGCTCGGCCATTTTCCGGACTGGAAGCGCGTGGAGCTGGAATTGCTCACGTTCTCCCTGGAAGCGCGCAGCGAACTGGACATCGCGATGCTCCAGAAGGCGTCGGTGTTGCTCGCCACGGAGAAGCCGGACATTTACATTCTGGACAGCGAGACTTATCCCTGGCTCGCGCAGACCGGCATTCTGATGGAACTCGACGAATTGGCGGCCGGCAGATTCTCTTCCCTGCTCCCGGAAGACGCCGCCGTCAAGGCGTTCGGCGGCGAGGAGAACGGCGAGCATGTTTACGGCATCGATCTGACGGACAGCCCGCTGATCGGCGAACTGCCGCTCCACAAGGACCGCTTCATCGTCGGCATCCGGCGCGACGCCGAGCGCGCCGACAACGCGCTGCAGCTGATCGAGACGTACCTGAAAGCGCAGCGATAGCCGGCCCGCCATGCCCGGCCGCGCACGACGAAGGCTCCCTCTGCCCGTCCCGGGCGAAGGGAGCCATCGCGATCTCCGCTCAGCCGTCGGCCGCCGCCAGCGGCGCGGCGCCGGCGCTTGCCGCCGTCCCTCCGGCGCGCCGCAAATATTTCTGCCGCCACCACCGCAACGTGACGGTAACCCCGCGCACGTATTCGTCCATAATCATGCCGATATAGATGCCCGTCAACCCCCACCCGAGGTGAAGCCCCAAGTAACACGACAGCCCGACGGCAACCGACCACTGCACGATCACGTTGACCACCATCGGAAAACGCGTATCGCCTACGGCGTTGAGCGAGCTGACCATCGCCATGTTGATCATTTTGCCCGGCTGCAGGACGATGTTGAGGAGAAGCAGCGACACGCCCATTCGGACAATATCGGCGTTGTCCGTGAAGAGCCCCAGCACGGGCTTGCCGAGCGGCACCAGCAGGACCGCGTTGACGGTAACGACCGCAAGGCCGATCAGCGTCGCGCGGTATCCGCTGCGATAGGCTTCCCGGTACTTGCCGGCGCCGTACAGATGCGCGATCTGAATCTGCACGGCCATGGCGAACGCCCAGCCGAGCATGAAGCAGAACGATTCCAGCGTGTTCATGTACGTGCGGGCCGCGAGTTCCCGGGAGCCGAGTATCGCGATGAACGCGAAAATGACGATCTGGGAATAGCACCAGCTCCCGCCGTTGACACCGAGCGGCCAGCTGATTTTCAGCACGGCGGCGAGCAGCTTGCGGTCGTACCGCCGGAAATCCCGAAGGCGAATCCGCGTCTCGAACGCGCTGAGGAACATCCAGAACAGCACCGCGACGCCGATCGCCCGGCTGACGTTGGTTGAGATCGCGACGCCCGTCAGCCCCCATTCGGGGAAGCCGAACGAACCGGTGATGAAGGCATAGTTCAGCGCGACGTGAAGGACGTTGATTCCGACCGAGACGATCATCGGCCCTTTCGTATTGCCCGTGTTCCGGATAACGGTGCCGAGCGCGAACATGACCGCGACGAGCAGCGTGCCGCCGCCGACGATCGCGATATAGACTTCGGCCAGCGGGAACAGTTCTCCGGGAAAACGGAGCAGCCGCGCGAACCAGAGCGGCTTGAACGCGAGCAGCAGGCTGAAGATGACCGCGACCGCCGATACCATGTAGAGGGCCAGAACGGAAATCGTCCGCGCGTCGCCCTCCCGCTTGGCGCCAAGCTTCTGCGCGATCAGAATGCCCGCGCCGCCCGCAATAGCCTGGAAGATCGTATAGATGCCGTTGAACAGCTGATTGGAATAGCCGACGACGGCTACGGCGTCGTCCGATATTCGGCTGACCATGAGCGTGTCGGCGGCGCCGAGCATGAACTGCAGGAACAGTTCGAGGAAGATCGGCCAGGCGAGCGCCCATAGCGTATATTTGCGTGCGGTAGACATGCGTGATCGTTTGACCTCCCGGACAAGCACCAGTGAATTCGTGTCGTCGTATCACATTATAAGCGTCCGTTGTCCGGAGATACAGGCATTTTTCAACGCAAACGATCACGATGCAACCAGCCGGGCGGGTTAACGCTTCGGTGAAGCAGCATCTCATCGCCTCTCGGATACCGCCCTTGCCGTCTTCCGATTCCCGCGATCGAACGCCAGCTTGAGCAGCGGCGGCGCGGCCAGCAGCACGAACAGGAGCCGGCACAACTGATAGGCCGTCACCCGGGATTCGTCAGCGTCCAGCACAAGCGCCGTCACGGCCATCTCGCCGAGCCCGCCGGGAGCGAGCGCGAGGAACCACGTCGCGACCGATCCGCCGGCTGCCGCGGACAATCCCCATGCCGCCAGCGCCGTCAAGGCGACGAGCAGGCAGGCGGAGAGGAGCGAGAGCGGTCCGAATCTGCGGTTCGTCAGCAGGATGCGGGGCTGCACGCGCTGGCCGATATAGATGCCGATGGCAAGCTGGGCCGCCGCCAGCAACACCGCGGGCATGGACGGCCACGGGAAACCGGCGGCTGCCAGCGCGCCGACGGCCAGCACCGGGCCGAGGAACTCGCCTGCCGGCAGGTGAATCCGCCGGGCAAGCCAGGCGGCCAGCGGCACGAGCGGCAGCGCGGCATAACCGGCCCAGGGCGGCAGCCCGGTCCAGACGCCGTCAGCAGCCGAAGCCGCGGCCGCGACGCCGTCCGCTGCGATCCCTGCCGTTCCGTCATCGGCCCCGATCCCTATTCCTCCGCCTGCCGCTGCCCCGGCCGCGCCGCCAAGCGCCGCGGGGCCGCCGGCGAACAGCGCCGCGAGGAACGGCACCATATACAGCACGACGATCAGGCGCGACGTCTGCATGATCGCCACGATGCCCGCATCCGCGCCCCGCATTTGATCCGCCAGCAACACCATCTGCGTCAGTCCGCCCGGCATACTGCCGAGCACGCCGTCTTGGACACTCAAGCCCGTCGCCTTCGCGAACAGCAACCCGATCGCCGTGCAGACGGCCGTCCATAGCGCTGCGGCCAGCAGCATGGCCGGCAGCCCTTGCGCGATCGTCCGTACCGTCTCGAACGTCATCGCGCTTCCCAGCACGTAAGCGACGACCGCCACGCCGGCGTCGCCCATGAGGCGCGGCCAGGCTGCCAGCCCGGGCCGCACCGTGTTCAGAACCATCACAGCGAACGCAGCGCCCAATATCCACGGCAAGGGCAAGCCGAGCATCGCGAACAGCCCGCCTCCTGCCGCCCCGGCGGCGAAAGTCGTTAACACTTTCCAGTAAGCCCGCTCCACGATGTATTCCTCCCGGATGTCCGATACGCTGTCTTCCATTATGACATGCCGGGAAGAGGATTGCCCAATAAAATATCCCTGCGGCGTTCGCCGTCAGGGACATTCATGCGTGATGCAGACTTCGTTCAGCGCCTCGCCTTCACCTGCCGCTTGCAGTCTGCCCGGCGAACGTCGCCGCATAGGCTTCGATTTCCTGCGCCCATTGCGTCAGGTCGGCTTGTGCCGTATTGACGTCGGTGTACGCGTAATATTGCGGAATTGGACGTCCCGGCGCAGAACTTGCGCGGGACCCGCGATCCATCCAAGCGAAGTCGAACGAAGCGGGCGGTGAGATCGTAATTTCGTACCGCAGCCACTGTTTTAATTCTTCGAGGGTCTCAGGTTTGCGGACGATCGGTTGGAACGAGCTGTCGGCCCCGCTTGCCCCAACCGTATAGTTCACGACGGCATCTATCGCTTCGTCGCTTGACTCGCCGAGCATGAACTTTATATAGGCCCAGGCCAGCTCCGGCTGTTGAGCCGTTGTCGTGATAGCCAGCCCGGTCATCAGCGAATTATTGTACCGCCGGCCATCCGGCGCTTCGGGGATCGGCGCGATGGATACCCGCTCGTATTCCTCCCGGATTCTTAACGCTCTGCCGACAATCAATCCACGATTCATAAAGGCCGATTCGCTCGTAAATTGTTCGGCTGATGATACGGCGTTCAAGATTTCTGCATAGCGGACGAATGCGTTCACCGTCTCCGGACTGTCCATCACGCCCGCAATCCGATGTTTCGCGTCGGTGTATCTCCCGCCGAATCCGACGATGAACGGTTCGACCTCGTTCAGTGAAGGCGGATTCCATACGGCATGACCTTCGCGCACCAGCTGCTGTCCGATGCTCAAGTAATCGTCCCACGTCCACCCGTCCCAGGGCGGCGTAATGCCTTTGTTCTCGAAGATGTCGGTAATATAGAAGACCATCATCGGTTCGCTCCGGATCGGCAGCAGATACGCTTCGCCTTCCAGTTCGGCAAACTCGATCAAGGTCATGTAATCGCCCTGCCACTTGTCCGCCATATCTTCAATCCGATCAGCCAGATTGACAATACGACCCTTCATGGGCAGGCGCGCTTCGTTCACGGTCAGCTCGATCACGTCCGGCATCTGCGATGGATCCTCGAGGAGCTGCTTGAAATTCCGCTCGTAATCGACGTCGATGAACTCGATTTTCACCCCCGGGTGTTTCTCCATGAACGCCTCGGACCGGACGTGGAACGGGTGATTGCGTTCATGGGCTTTTCCCCTCGGCGGGTACGGGTCCTTCTTCCATACATGGCTATGCAATCCGACGCGCAGCGTGCCGGTATAGGTTTCGCCTACATCGACCTACGGCACTATCCCTTCAATCCCGCAGGCCGTCAAACCGATAGACAGGACAGCCAGACAGGCCGCTTTCAATCTGCCCTTCATCATGTTACCGCTCCTTCCCAGATTGGCAGAATGGAAGTGACGAAACCGGATGCCCCTTAGCGCGCGGTTTCCAATACGATGTTCGTGTTGTTCGTTCCATTCGTATAACGTATCGGTCTGCCGAATCGTCCGGAATGCGATTTATTCGTTACCACCCGCCTTATTCCCTCCGACAACCGACGACAACAACGGAGCACGCATCTCAATCTCCTGTGCCCACAACGTCAAATCAGCTTGAGCAGCCGCGGCATCCGTGTAACGCTCCAACTGTTCACGCGTCCTCTGCGGCACGATATTGTCACGAGATGGATCACTGTACCATACCAGATCAAAGGTCGCCGGCTGGCTGATCGTGATTTCGTGCTTCATCCATTGTTTCAGCTCTTCATAGATCGGATTGTGGCCGATTCGGGTATGCACACCGTCACTCTCGAGCGTATGATTCACGATGAAATCCATCGCTTCGTCACTGGATTCGCCGAGCAGAAATTTCATGAATTCCCAAGCCAGCTCTTTCTGCTGTGAATGCTTCGAGATCGCAAGTCCCGTCATCAGCGATGCGTTATACCGCACGCCCTCCACCGTCGAAGGCAGCGGAGCGATTGCATACTGTTTTTCAAAAATATCACGGAGCGACTCGGTTGAGCGCACAACGCGTAGTGCCATCTCTTCGGCATACGACGATTCCCGAAGCATGGCCGCGTATTGCGCGAACGCCTCGGCCGTCGCATCGCTGTCCAGGACGCCCGACACGCGCAGATCGGACGAGGCGTACTTTCCTCCCAACCCACGGATGATCGGTTCCATGGCGTTCAGCGTATCGGGCAATTGCGTCCCCAGCCCTTGGGCGGCAAGACGACGCAGCGTTTCTTCGAATTCGCCGAATGTCCATCCGTCACGCGGTTCGGCAATCTGATGGGCTGCCATCAGATCCGGCCGATAGTACACGATCATCGGGGCGCTTTTGACAGGCAGCAGGTACGGCTCTCCATTAATCTCCATTGCTTTGATTACATTGAAATAATCGCCGTTCCAACGTGGACCTTCCTCCTCGATGCGATCCGCAAGACTCTCGATATGATCGAGCGCGGACAGCCATGCCTCTTTCACCGTCAGTTCCATAATGTCCGGCATCTCTGATGGATTCTCCAGCAGTTGCTCAAAATTTTGGTTGTAGTCTACGCCGATGAATTCAATCTGTACGCCTGGGTACTTCTCCATAAAAGCCAGCGACCGTTCGTCCCAAACCTCGGCAAAGCTGGTGCTCACAGGGGAGTACGGCTTGGTCATCGGCGGAAATACGTGAGTACCGATCCGAAGAGTGCCGGTATACGTCTTTTCTTCCTCCTGCTGAAGGGTCAGTGTAGATTGGCACGCTGTCAGAAGAAGCAACGGCAGCAGAATTAGCGTCAGAAGGTTACGCTTTATCATTGGGCTCCCCCTCTACAAGATTGTAAATTTAATAACAATGATCCCATTATTTAATTATATTCCTATTATACTTAAGGTCTTCCGCTAATTAAGTGCGGTTTTATAGCTCATTTTTCTCGACTATTGCGATCAAACTGTTCGGATACAAGAATAAAAACGCAGGGTATAATGGGATTAAAAAGATGAAAGCGCTTCGATATAGAGGGAGGGAACTTCGTGGCCTCATATCTTACTTTTCTCATGGCTGTCATATTCCTGACATCGTCCGTGTCCAAATTCGTCTCTCCGAAAACATTTCATCGAACATTGATTCAACTGGGCATACGGGGAAGACAGGTACGCCTCTTGGGGTGGTTTATTCCCTCCATTGAAATATTAACGGCTTTGCTTCTGGTCGTACCTGGCGGACAACGTTCAGGTCAAATCACGATGCTTATCCTACTGCTCGGATTTACCGCTGTGGTCGGCAAAGCCATCATTAAGAAAACCGATACCGACTGTAACTGCTTTGGAAGTTTCCTTCCCGAAAAACTCGGCACGTCAACGCTTATTCGTTTGATCGTACTCATCGGAGTAACGGTGTTCCTTATCGCCTCCGAGCCGGTCGAACTATATGCGCTGCCAGTTGAACAACTGATCTTTCAGGTCCTAGCTTCAACCGGATGGTTTGCAATCTACATCCTGTCCGCTCAGGTCATTCGTCAATTTAAAGCCTTGAGAGCCTCATAAGAGAAGGAGGCAGCAGAAGTGATAAACGCTGAGCTTGTATCCCACATTACACTGTGGATTGTCGTATTGTTGCTTGTCGTCGGATACATGCATATGCCGCAACCATGGAAACGGAAGAACAGGCTGGATTTGCAGAATTTCGGATTGCCGCTGCAACAAAAATTGCCGATGCTTGACATCCAGTCATTTAATGGCGATTCCATACGTGACAAAACCGGCACAGGAAAGCCATCTGTACTTCTGTTTACCTCAGTCGGATGTCAAGCCTGCAACGGATTATATCCGTTGCTAAACGCATATGCGGACCGAAAGGATGTCAACCTCCTGCTCTTCGTAGAAGGTAGCATAACAGCTATTGAACATAAAATTCGGGAACACGACATTCGAATTCCTATTTTCCATTTGGAAGATGACACTCTGGATCGATTAAACGTAACGATTTTCCCATTCGCTTACTATCTGTCCGGCGCGGGAATCATTTCCGCCAAAGGTGGAATCCCCGATGCGGATGCGCTGGAGCTCTTGTTGATCGAAGGTTTGCATGCGGAAACGCAATGGCTGTCGGCCGGTTAAGTCGATTACACACCATGCCAGCGCCCTCTTGAAAGGAGGTGAGTCAAATGGAAGAGTGCAGAGTGACGACAAGATATTGCACCAGCACGCCCTGTGGGAACAACAAGTACGTGAGGACCTACGTTGATTACTACACGGGCAGAACCTGCGCGCAATACTGCGAGTGCGTATGATGTCAAGGAACAAAGGCTGGAAGCTCGGCTTCTGGTCTTTGTTCACTTTCAAGAACCTTCAGTGTCAAAGTTCGGTTTAATGAATCTTAGAAAAGTAAAACATTAACCGTCCTGCACTATACTGGGGGGGACCGTAGTGTCAGCTTTAATGTCGAATAAACACTTTATGACAGCCCAAGCGCTCAAGCGAACTGTCTTACTTACATGGCACTCCTCTCCGTGGCTTTTCCTGCTCTTGCTTCTCTTGAAAATTGCTTCTGCCATTGCCCCGTCCATTCAAATATACTTTACCAAGGTTTTGACCGATACAGTATCGGCCGTCCTGGCCGGCTCGAATCCGGTCAAGTCGGTTTTGCCTTACTTGGCCTGCATTTTCATCATCGGTCTTGTCTCGGTTGCAATGGAATTAGCAGCACAATATATTACGCTCCTCTTGCAGCAAAAGACTGGCTGCACGATGGAAACCTTGCTTGCCCGTAAATCCGTCTCGATTCCGTTGTCGCGTCTCGATCAGGCGATTTATTACGATCAGTTGCAGCGCGCAAGATCGACAATCTCCTACAGCGGCAGTCGGGTTGTTGATCAATTGTTCTCAGCCGGACAATCCATTCTAACCCTGATATCTTTCATCGTACTCCTGAGTCATTTTAATGGATTGCTGACACTTGCCATGTTGTTGGTTGTCCTTCCTGCTCTGCTTGTAAACGTGAAAATCGGACAATGGAAATTCGTTTTACTCCGATTCCAGACTCCCTTCACGCGACGCTTACAATATTTGTTCGATTTGCTCACGAACCGGGCATCTGCCAAGGAGATCCGCATTTACAACCTCGGCCAAACCCTCATGCAAGAATGGAGCAGCATCTATTGGAAGAACGCCTCAGAACAACGCAAAGTCGAACTGCGCTCAATTAAAGCCCGGACAGCCCTGGAAAGTATGCAGAGTCTGCTCGGATTTCTTTTCGCATTGTATGCCGTATGGATTTGTGCCGGTAAAGGCCTGACCATTGGGCATTATGTAGCCATTTATCAAGTACTGGTCTCTGCCCAGAATCAATGGAAAATGTTAGCGTTCTACCTGTCATCTTTATATGAGGATGCGTTAATCATGAATGAGTTTTACGTCTTCCTGGATACCGAAGATACTGAGACAGACCTACGTTCGCCTGTATCCATGCACAAGTTCAATGGGCATCTCATGCAAGGAATCGCTGTTAAAAATTTAAGCTTTCGTTACCCGACCAGTCCGGCTCCCGTTTTGAAAAATATTACGTTTACAATTAAACCGAACCAGACTGTTGCTATTGTGGGCGAAAACGGTTCTGGGAAAAGTACACTGGTTAATTGCCTGATTGGTCTATACCGGAATTATGCGGGCAGAATCGAATATGACGGCGTCGAACTGAAGGAGATTGATCCTTCTTCATTCCACGAGCAAGTCGCCGTCGTATTTCAAGACTTCCTTCGCTTCCAGTCCACACCGAAAGAGAACATCGGTTACGGCGACGTCAACCGATTATCGGACTTCGCCGCCATGGAGACGGCCGCCGCCCGTTCCGGCGCTTCCGAAGTGATCGACTCTCTCCCGGCAAGATTCGATACATTGCTGGGTCCAGCGTTCGAAGGCGGTACGGAACTGTCAGTCGGTCAATGGCAGAAGCTCGCCTTGGCCAGATCGTTCTTTAAAAATAGCCCGATTATTGTCTTGGACGAACCTACCGCCTCGATGGATCCTCTGGCTGAAGAAGCGCTTTTCCGAAAATTCGCAGAATTGTCCGAAGACAAAATGACGTTTCTGATCTCTCATCGGCTCGGAAGCTGCCGGATTGCCGATCATATTCTCGTGCTGAAGGACGGCGAACTCGTCGAGCAGGGTAATCATGACGAATTACTCAAACTGGGCGGCGAATACAGCCGCATGTACCGTGCACAAGCCGAATGGTATAAATAAGAAAAGCACAGATAAGCTTATCTACCATGCTCTTCTGCCGATTATAAACTGACTTGCGGCAGTAGCTTGGCTTGTCGTGCTTTCTGCAACAATTCTCTTCGGGACGATACTCCGAATTTCCGGTAAAGGTCGGCGATTGTCTTCTCAATAGAACGCAAGCTCACATACAACGTTCCAGCAATTTCACGTAACGTATATCCCAATGCAAGGTATTGAAGCACCTGCTCTTCACGTTCCGTGATCGCTTCCCGTTTCATCCCCTTTCCATCCTCAATGTAAGCAACTATCCTCCGTAGTTCGCGAAGCAGTCGGATCGGAATATTCGATTGGCCACGCAACGCTTGACTCAATTCCTGCAACAATTGATTGCTGTCACTCGTCTTGTAAATGAAACCCATGACACCTGCATCGACCAACCTATTAAAGTACGGTGATGGATCTTCATCCGTATAGACAAACACCAGCGGATTGTAAGCGCTTAACTTTTTGATCGCATTGATTACATTTGGAAATGACAGATCAATTAAGATGCAGTAGAAGTCTCGGACGGCGAGTTCGGCTATTGCTCGATCAACCTCGGTATACCCCCATACATTAAAACGCGGATCCATCTCGAGCAGACGTCGTGTTCCTTCGATAACGGAAGGCAGGACATCGATGACCATGACTTTAACCGCTTCTTCCGGCTCACGTCTCGTCAACTCATTACTCATCATTATCCCCCTTCTAAAATGAAATGGTAGATTGAATCGACGCCTAACCTCCTTGTTGTAAAATATACTCCATTAAATAGGTTAACCAATTGTTAGTATTTTGTAAATAGTTTACTTGTAAGTTATGGTTTGACTTCGTTTCAATGTTTCGGCTGCAGACTGCCGCTGAAATACAAGGCCATGGAGCGACTGGATGTTGCCCGGAATATGCTGCCCTCTGATTGCACAAGCATAGACCGAAAACCGGACGCGAAAACGCGTCCGGCTTCGTAAACGTCTCGGCTATTCATTTCATCCGTTTAATGTTTCGGCCTGCCGACTGTTAACGGCGCTGACCCTTAACCCCGTCAAATCCGCCGGCGTACCGTCTGCGCGCGTAATGCGCACCGTGCGCGATTCACCCGGCAGCAAGTCGAAATAGTTGTCGCTGAACCGGATATTGCCGGCCGGAAGTTCCAGCTTCACCATGCGGGCCAGCCCGCCCTCGACCGTCACCGCGACCTCGCCTTCTGCTCCAGCCTTCGCCACGCGGACCGCAGCCTGCGGCAACAAGAGGTCCTTGTGATCGCGGAGGAAATAGCCGTTCGCCGGGGCCGTGAACCCTTCCGCCGTCAGGCGGACGTAAACTTGTTCGGGCCGGCCGGTCAGAATCGCATCCTGCTCCGCAAGTTCGCCGATCTGCACCGCGCCGCCCGCCGGTACATCGGCCTGCCACTCGTGCTCGCCGAGCAAGGAGCCTGCGAAGTCGTACACCGAGAGCTTTACCTTTCCCATCAGCGCGTCAAGCGTATCGTTCACGACCCAGATTTTCAGCGGATCGCCCGGTTCGTGGTCGATCGAGAGCAGCACCGGATGATAGAACGTCTTCGCGTAGTAGTACGCCGCCTTCGGCAGCAGCTCGTAGTCGATGATCGACCAGCTCGTCCCCGGCCAGCTGTCACCCAGCTGCCAGATGAGCGAGCCGCTCGTCCGGTGCTTGTTCCGCCGATAATGCTCGATGCCGTACTTCAAGCCTTCGGCCTGCGTCAGCATGGAGAAGTTCATGTACTCCTCGATGTCCTTCGGAATGCCGGTGTAGCCTTCCATCAGCAGGATGCCTTTCTGATGGGCGGTGTCCTTGTTCCGGTACGCCATCTCGACGCTGCCCCAGTAGAACTGGTCGGCCGGGATCCATTTCTGCAGGGTGTACCGGTTCGCCGAGGCGTGCATGCCGAACTCGCTGCTGAACAGGGCGAAGTCTTTTTTGTAGTTCTTGAAGCTGACGCCCTGCACGCTGTAATCGAGAATCGGCGGCTCGCCGAACTTGCGCGGATAGACCGAGCCGTGCCAGACCTGCCAATTGTGGCGGTCGCCCTCGTCCGGGTCGTTGGCGTCGTTGCCGCCGTACGGCGAAGACGGCCAGTACGGCCGGCTCGGGTCGAGCTGCTCCAGCACGTCCGGGATCAGTTCGTGGTAGATCGTCTCGCCCCAGAACGGGCAGTCGATGTCGCCGCCCGACGTCTTCATGTCGACGAGCCAGTCGATCTCGTTGTTGCCGCACCAGAGCGCGAGCGAGGCGCGGTTGCGCAGCCGGCGCACATTGTACTCGACTTCGGCGCGGACGTTGTCCATGAAGTTCTTGTTGAAATCCGGGAACAGCGCGTTCGCGAAGCAGAAGTCCTGCCAGACGAGCACGCCGCGCCGGTCGCATTCATCGTAGAAGACGTCCTTCTCGTAAATGCCGCCGGCCCATACCCGCAGCATGTTCTGATGGGACGACACCGCCAGATCGATCAGGTCGCGGTAGCGCTGGTCCGGAATGGACCCGATGTAGTGGTCCGCCGGAATCCAGTTCGTCCCCTTCGCAAAAAGTTTCACGCCGTTCAGCTTGAACGCGAAGGCGTTGTGGCCGGCGTCATCCTTCAGCATCAGTTCGATCGTGCGGATGCCGAACGGCGCCTCGTAACGGTCGGTCTCCTCGCCGTCCACGAGCAGCTTCGCTTCAAGCCGGTACAGATACGGCTCGCCGAGATCGTGGGTCCACCACAGATGCGGATTCGCCACGCGAAGTTCCGCAGCGCCCTTGCCGCCTTCGAGGGCGATCGTGCCGGCTGCCGCGGCGCGGCCTTCCCGGTCGACGAGCGACACTTCGCACGTCAGACGGCGGTCCCGGAATCCGCGGAACGCGGTCGCTTCGGCATCGATGCGCACGACGGCCTCCCCGCCGTCAATGGACATCGTCCGGGCGTAGACGCTGTCCAGCCTGGCGAACCGCTTCTTCTCGAGCCGCACGCGGCCCCAGATGCCCGTCGTCATCATGCGCGGGCCCCAGTCCCAGCCGAAGTTCATCGCCGCCTTGCGGATCCAGGGGCGCTCTTTCGTGTAGGACGACCATTGGAACTGTTCTTTGTCCTTGTTGTGCAGGCTGACCGGATCGAATTTGACCGCGATCGTGTTCTTGCCGTTCACCAGAACCCGCGTCACGTCGAACGTGAACGCTCGCAGCATGTTGTCCGTGCTGCCGATCTCCCGTCCGTTCAGGAATATGGTGGCGAACGTGTCCAGTCCTTCGAACGTCAGTTCGTATCGCGTACCCGGCTCCTCCGTCTTCGCGTACTCGAACTGCGTCCGGTACCACCATTCCTTCTGTTCGATCCAGCGGCATTTCTGATCGTTGTGACCGTAGTAAGGGTGGTCGATGACGCCGCGCTCGATGAGCGTCGTGTGGACGTCGCCCGGCACGGCGGCCGTCATCCAGAACCGGTCGTCCAGACCGGGTGCCGCGATGGTCTCCGGCCGGACTTGTCCGACATCGAAACCGTGCAGGCGCCACAGCGATTTCAGTTCCATCTCGGGAATGCTCCTTCCGTGTTCGTCCGATGGCCGTCCGTTCTTCGGGCGCGGGCCGGCCTGGAACGGTCTTCTCCATTATAGCACAGCCGGGCGGTGGGGTTGCACGGGGAGTGGAAGGAGTTCGATTCCGCTTAAGATGTATCCATTAGCGCTGGCTTCAATCCGCCATCCTAGCGGAACTGAGAGACCTTATCTTGTCAAATATGCATCCTAACCGATAACTAAACTAACGGAACTGCGCCGCCAGGTTCAAGTCTTCTCGCACGATCGCAGAATCGTTATAATCGCCGATTCGCTGAGACGGATACGGATAATTCGCGTCGTACGCACCGTTTAGGGTCATGAACAGATCGAAAGAAGCCGGGGCGGCCGTGACTGCTTCGCTTCGGATCCACGCCCGCAACTCGTCGTCGCGCGGATCCGGTTCGTCGCGATAGACCTGGTGATGAACTTCAAGCGTATTGCGCGCCAGGAAATCCATAGCGGCCTCGCTGGTGTCCCCGACGATGAAGGACATCAGCGCCCAGGCCAACTCCTGCTGGTTGGAACTTGCCGGGATGGCAAGCCCGGTCAGAAGCGATGTGTTCCATCGTTCGCCAGACGGCGAAACCGGTAAGGGAACCATCCGGTAGTCGCCCGCATCGGAGCGGATAACATGATGCATCTCGGTGGCGCGCACCATTCCCAGGGAAGCCACCCGATTCGGGAAAAGCAACGCTCCGCTTACGAAGTGTCCGGGCATCATGCGGGCATACTGGACGAAAGCCTCGACGGTCTCGCCGCTGTCCAGATAAACTTCGATGTCCTGATAATCAGGTGACGTGTACACGCCTCCGAGTCCGCGGATGATGGGCTCCGCCGAGTTGAAATCGATCGGAATGCGACAGACAAGCCCGCTTCCGCCAGCCGATTCGCAGCGGATGCGAATTCCTCCAGCGGCCATCCTTCCCGGGGTTCGGGCAGGCCAAGCTGTGCAAAAGCCAGCCGATCGTAGCAGACCATCATCGGATCGCTTCGAACCGGCAATAGATAAGGTATGCCGTCGATCTCGGCCTGTTCGATCACTTTCGCGTAATCGCCGTCCCATCGCGGCTTATTCTCCTGAATGCGGCTCTCCAGGCTGGACAGACGTCCGTTTCCGGCGAGCCGCGCTTCATGAATGTTCATCTCGATGATGTCATACCCGTCCGGATCGTCCAGCGCCTCCCGGACGGCGGTCGGCTTCGCAGAAAGGGAAGGGAAGTCCGTCACTTCAATCTGTACATTCGGGTTTTGCTCCATGAAAGCCTTTATCCGGTCGTGGATCGGATAAGGCTTGTTTCCGGCCGGATAAGGCGTCGATTGGAAGGAATATCCGCCGAACAGTGCGACCCGCAGCGTGCCGCTGCAGGACGTTTCCGTTGCATCCGGCTGCACTATGCCGGACTGGCAGGCGGCCAATAACAGCATCGCAGTGAAGAGAGCGGCCGCCGTCTTCATGCGTACGCTCATACGAACAACTCCTTCCCAAAATTCCCCCAGCTCAAGCCGCCGCGCCAACGTTACGGCGCAGACAACGCCTCCGCATGCGCCTGCAGTTCCTGCGCCCACAAGGCAAGATCGGACTTTGCCGCCTCGGCATTCGTATAGCCGTACAATTGCTGAAGCGGCCGCTGCGGCGCCAGCCCTTCCCGGTTGCCGTCATACCAGACCAAATCGAACGCGGCGGGCGGAGCGAACGTGATCTCGTGCCGCATCCAGCGTTTCGTATCCTCGAACACCTGCGGCGCTTCCTGCCCGTTGCGGAAATTGAGCGTGCGGCCGAACTTCTCCAACGTATATAGGACGACGTTGTCCAGCGCTTCGTCGCTGCTTTCTCCGAGCACATACCGCATATATTCCCAGGCCAGTTCATGCTGGCGGGAATCCTTCAGGATCGCAAGTCCGGTCATAAGCGCGTTGTTGTATCTCTTGCCGTCCGGCGCATCGGGCAGCGGCGCGGCGGAATACCGTCCGAGCGTGCTGCTGGTGCTCGACGCCCGCTCGACGCGGAGCACCGTTTCGACCGGGCCGGAAGGAGCCTGTCCGTCTCCAGATGCAGCCTGCAGCAGTTCCGCATAGCGGACGAACGCCTGCACCGACGCTTCACTGTCGAACACTCCGGTTATCCGGCCGTCCGCGCTCATAAATTGCCCGCCGAGCCCGTTGATGAACGGTTCCATCGCATTCAGCGTCAACGCATGCCCGACCCCATGACCGGCTTGGGTCAACTGCTGGCCGGCCGCCGCGAAATCAACCAGCGTCCATCCTTCCTCCGGCAGCGGCACCCCGTTCGACGCCAGCACATTCGTCTCGTAGAACACCAGCAACGGGTCGCTTGTCAGCGGCAGCAGGATCGAGTCGCCGTCCACCTTCGCAAGCTCGATCACGTTCATGTAATCGCCCTGCCAGCGTACCGCTTCTGCTTCGATCCGCTGCGCCAGACTTTCGATGCGATCCCGCACGAGACGGGCTTCGAACACGGTCAGTTCGAGAATATCCGGCATAAGCCCCGGATCCGCCAGAATCTGCTCGAAATTCCGGTCGTACGCCACGTTGACGAACTCGATTTCCACGCCCGGATATTGTTCCATGAACATCTTCGACCGTTCCTGCAGCGTCTGATTGGCCCAGCCGTCAGCGCCCGCCGGATACGGGTCGCGGGCCCATCGCTCGCCATGCAGCCCGACCCGCAGCGTGCCGGTATAAGTCGGTTCCTCTGCATTCGGCTGTACAGGCAAGGCGGACTGGCAGGCAGCCAGCAGAAGCGCTGTTGCGGCAATCAGGATATACGTTCTTAACATTGTAATACCCCCGCGGTAGATTTTGTCGTTCTACTTGATCTGCTATATGTGCAGATCCCGCACCCTCATATTAGGCCTCCTTCCCTCTCAATACTGGATGAATCTATACTTAATAGTTAGTTTATACTATGATTCCATTGCAAACAACGAGAACCGTATTTTCTCTTTTTGTTATTTATATGGTTTTTTCCGCAAATAAACTGTGGTTAATACGCAATTATATTTTCACCATAATCACAAAATGTAAGCGGTAACAAAATAATCGGTGTATTGTATGATTGTTCTTGGTTACGACAATTCAATTATTCGTGAAAAAGGGGGATTTTCATGGTCTCCATATACATCACGCTGGTCTTATCAGGCATCTTGATCATTTCCTCGATATCCAAGTTTGTTTCGCGAAAAAACTTCCAAAAAACACTGTTCGAAATCGGCGTGAAACGAAACCAAATTAAAATTTTGGGCTGGTTGGTTCCCGCCTTAGAACTTATTCTCGGTCTTTTTCTTATTATTCCTCCAGTGCAGATGGTCGGACAAGTTGCGGTACTTCTTTTGTTCATCGCGTTTGCTGCAGTCGTCAGCAGAGCCGTTTACCAGAAAAAACAACCCGATTGCAACTGCTTCGGTAATCTTTTGCCCGAGAAAATGGGCGTTTCCACGTTAATTCGTCTGGTCGTTTTGATCGGGATGATCCTTTACTTGCTGATTGTCGAATCAATAACAATTGACACTATCCCTGCTCAGCAACTTGTATACCAAGCGTTTACATCAATAGGCTATATCGTGATTTACATTTTGACATCCAGTATTGTGAAACACTCCGTCACAAAACAAACGGGCTGACAAGGTGAGTTTTCAATGGAATCTGTAGAATTCATTTCCCATTTCGTACTATGGTCGGTTGTGTTGCTGCTCGTACTATCCTACTTGAATTCACCGGCAATGAAACCAAAAGAACAAGTGCTGCAATTACAGAGTTACGGGCTGCCCGTCAAAGATCAGTTTCCAGAACTTCAAATTCGATCCATGAACAATCGTTGGCTGAGGGAGGAACTCGATTCCGGCAAGCCCGCCATCATGCTCTTCACATCTGCCGGATGCAGCGTATGCAACGCAATATATCCTGTAGTCTCGGGGTTTGCAGAGAATCATGACGTGAATTTGCTGCTGTTCGTCGAAGGCAATACAGATGCCATTACCACCAAAATCACAGAACACGCCATACGCGTCCCGGTCTTCCATGCTGATCAAGAGACGCTCACTCATACGAAAGTGAACATCTTTCCATTCGCATACTATGTCTCCCGTGACGGAACCATCTGTGCAAAAGGAGGGATCCCTACAGGTGAGATGCTGGATCTCTTATTGTTCGAAGGCTCTTATATGGAACGAATGTTGTCAGAGGCAAGCTGATGTGCTCGTAAACGACGTTTTTTGAAAGGAGGTGAACATGAATGTGCACCGGCGGAACGTGGTATTGCAGCGGCACGTGCTATGCGAATAATTCCTACAAGCAACTCAGAGTCTCTATCGATAGCACCGGCCGCATCTGCAATCAATCTTGCGATTGTTGACAACACCGGCTATTTTGCACGAAGAGACTAGAAGTCGGATTCGGCTTCTAGTCTCTTCACATAATCATCCATTCATCTCATACCGGGAGGACTCATGATCCAATTGCTACTCTGGCATCACAGGAAGTTCGATCGAGAACCTGACTCATTCGAGCATGAACAGGATGCATACTTGCCATGATTCGAACACGTAAAGTCTTCACAACTCTCGCCAAGTCAATTGCTCTTGCCATGCGTACCGCCCCTGTCGTGTGCTTATCTTTGCTGATTTTCAAGTTTGTTGCTGCAGTGCTTCCGACTTTGCAGATCGATCTGACGAAAGAACTGACGAACAGTGTCGCGTCCTTATTGAACCAAGCGGGCAACATGCGAGACTGTATAACCGTGCTTGTTGTCATCTTTATTATCGGCATTTTTGCGGTTTTAATAGAACTGTTGAACCAATATATAACCCTATTGCTCCAGCAGAAGACCGGCTATCGAATGGAAGGAATGCTGGCTGAGAAAACCGTCTTGTTCCCCGTTATTCGATTCGATGATTCACAATTCTACGATCAGCTTCAAAGAGCAAGATCAACGATTACATTCAGCGGCCAACGGGTGATCGATTTTCTGTTTTCTGCCGGTCAGTCTCTTGTGACATTGATTTCGTTCATTGTGCTGATTGGTCAATTTGATACGCTATTAACCGTGGCCATCATTTTGTATATGATCCCGTCGCTATGGGTCAACATGAAGATTGGAAAATGGAAATTTTGGCTGCTCCGTCTCCAAACGCCTTTCACCCGCCGCATGCAATATTTGTTCGACTTATTGACCAACCGATCATCTGCAAAAGAATTGCGTATTTATAACCTTGGCCAAACGCTGTTGAAAGAGTGGAGCGCCATCTATTGGAACAATGCTGCGGAACAAAAAAAGGTTGAACGCAGATCGTTTAAAGCCCGCTCCGCCGTCGAAAGCATTCAAAGTTTGCTGGGGATGTTGTTTACGATTTATTCAATATTTGTTTGTATAAACGGAAATCTGACAGTCGGTCATTTTGTTGCAATCTATCAAATTCTGGTTTCTACACAGAGCCAATTAAAGAAGTTGGCGTTTGAACTTTCATCCTTGTACGAAGACGCGTTGATGATGAATGAATTTTTCCTGTTCATGGACACCAACGAAGAAGGACAGAACAGCGAAATTGCTGCCGCGTTGCAGGCCTTCAAAGGCCCAATTACAAAAGGAATTACCGTGAACAACTTGTCATTCCGTTATCCTAACCGTTCGGAATACACCCTTAAGAATATATCGCTGCATATTAAACCGAACCAAACTGTAGCAATTGTCGGCGAAAACGGAGCAGGAAAAAGCACGCTCGTAAATTGCCTGATCGGACTGTATTCGTCATACTCTGGCAAGATTGAATATGACGGAGTAGATTTAAAGAATATAGACAAATCGGCGTTATATCGAAACATCGCTGCCGTATTTCAAGACTTTCTCCGTTTATATAATACTCCAAGGGAAAACATCGGGTATGGCGATATCGGGCGCTTGTCGGACCAAACTGCACTTGAAATGGCGGCTGCACGTTCTGGGGCATCAGAAGTCATCTCGTCCCTCCCCGATGGGTTTGATACGCGGCTTGGACCCGAATTCGAAGGCGGCACGGAATTGTCAGTAGGACAATGGCAGAAGCTGGCTCTCGGACGCGCATTTTTCAAAGAGAGTGAAATCATCGTACTGGATGAACCTACAGCTTCAATGGATCCGATAGCGGAACAATCTCTGTACAAAAGATTTGCCGAGTTGTCTGAGGGCAAAATCACGCTGTTGATTTCTCATAGGCTGGGCAGTTGTAAAATCGCAGATCACATTCTCGTGTTGAAAGACGGAGAACTAGTCGAACAAGGGACCCATGACGAACTTCTCAAGTTAGAGGGAGAGTATTCCCGCATGTATCATGCGCAAGCGGACTGGTACACTTAAATGGGCGAACAGGAGCCGTTCATGCTTCCTCTTCGCCCTTACGTTTATTCCATTATATTCTTAGGGAGCAGCTTGACTTCCCGAGCTTTGTTGATCATGTCTTTGCGAGTTGTCACATTGAATTTTTTGTATAAATTGGACACCAGATTTTCGATTGATCGCTGGCTGATATACATTTGATTGGCCATTTCTTTATAGGTATATCCGAGAGCAATATATTTGAGCACTTCCTCTTCGCGTTCCGAAATCTCTTCGCATTTTACGCCATCTTGATGTTCGATATAAGTTACTGTCCTTCTCAGTTCCCTGATCAGATGAATCGGGACGCAGGATTGACCCTCAATAGCAGCGATGATACCATTGGCCATCTGCTCTGAACTGCTGGTCTTGCTGAGAAATCCAACCGCTCCAGCTTTAATCATTCGATTAAAATAGGGCGACGGATCTTCGTTAGTGAAAATCAAGATTTTGGAGTTGGGGTTGCAACTGCATAATTTATTGATCGCATTCACAATATTGGGATAAAATAGATCCAACAACACACAATGGTAAAAGCGTTCTTTCATTTCCCGCACCGTTTGATAGAGTTCTGTTACTCCGCAAACACGGAATCGCCCTTCCTTCTCTTGCTCGAGAAGCCGTTTCGTACCTTCAACGATTGCAGGGAATTTGTCGATTACCAGTACTGAATAAACACGCAGTTTCTTCTCATCGGCTACTCGGCTTAGACTTTCCATCGGTACCAAATCCCTCCTCAGCAATTTGTTTTCCCAAATGTTTCCCCTTTCCCTATGGTTGCTTTTACCCATAGTCGAGGATGAATGAGAATATACGTTTCTCGCCCCCCTATTTGTTGATTATATTTCCATGTATTCTTTATACATCTTATATTTTCCTCTTTTTTGCATTTTCTCAACTTGAATGAATTAGTTATTTCTATTCCTGCGCATCCCATATGCCAGCGGACAGAACCAAAGAAAAAGGCGAACAGGAGTGTCGCACTCCTCTTCGCCCTTCCTTGCATTCATTCAATTCTAACGCAGCAGCGCGGCCTGACGTCCTTCATGGTCAGACGACGCAGCTCATAATCCGCGCCTCATGCGGCCGAAGCCCGAGCTTCCCCGCCCGCAGCAGCTTGTCCGCATCGGCATAATTGCCGAGCACCAGCTGCATCGTCTTTCCGGCGTACGGCTCCGGCAGCTCGAATGCGCCGGGTGCGTCGCTGTGGTTCAGCACGACGATCCACGCCGTATCGCCATGCTTCCGGACATAAGCGTACACATGCGGATCGTCCCTGCTGATGTCCTCGAAATCGCCGTACACCATGACCGGATGTTCCTTGCGCAGGGCGATCAACTTCCGGTAATAGTGCAGCACCGAATCCGGATCGGCCTCCGCCTCTTCCACGTTGATCGCGGTATGGTTCGGATTCGGACGGATCCACGGCTCGCCGGCCGAAAAGCCGGCGTTCCGTCCGGCATTCCACTGCATCGGCGTGCGCGAGTTGTCGCGGCTGAGCGGCTGCAGTTCGCGCAGCACCTCTTCCGGGCTGCGGCCCCGGCCGACTTCTTCTTCGTAGCGGCTCTTCATCATGACGTCCCGGTAATCGTCGATGGACGCGAACCGGACACCGGTCATGCCGAGCTCTTCCCCCTGGTAAACATAAGGGATGCCCGGCAGCGTATGAATCATCGTGGCGAGCAGCTTGGCCGACTGCACGCGATACTCCCGGTCGTTCCCGTAGCGCGTCACCTGCCGCGTATGGTCGTGATTGTTCAGGAACTGTCCCATCACGCCCTTTCCGCGCAGCGCGTCCGCCCAGCGGCGCTGAATCCGCTTGAACCGCACCATGTCCCAGGCCGGCATCTCGTCCGCCACTTCAAAATGGAACAACGAGTTCAGCTCCCGCCGCTCCTCGTCGACGAACAGCACGCCCAGCTCCGGCGTCGCGAAGGCAACCTCGCCCACCGTCATGATGTTGTAGTGGCGGAACACTTCGCGGTTCATTTCCTGCAGATAATCATGAAGCCCGGGATTGTGCGTCAGATAGCGGATATCGTAAGGATCGGCCGCATCCGTGAACGTCTCGGGCTTGGCGAGCAGCGCCAGCGCGTCGAGCCGGAGGCCGTCCACGCCCTTGTCCAGCCAGAAGCGGAGCATCCGGTACATCGCCTGCCGCACTTCGGGATTCGCCCAGTTGAGATCCGGCTGCCCGATGGCGAACGAATGCATGTAATATTGCCCGGTCGCCTCATCGAACCGCCAGCAGCTCGGATGGAAATAGGACCGCCAGTTCGTCGGCGGTCCGCCGTCCGGCGCCGGATCGCGCCAGATATACCAGTCGCGCTTCGGATCATCCTTCGACGACCGCGAAGCGAGGAACCAGGGATGGCGGTCCGACGTATGATTGAGCACGATGTCCATCATGATCTTGAGACCCCGCCGATGCGCTTCCTCGATCAGCCGGTCGACATCCGCCATCGTCCCCGCTTCCGGCGCCACGGCATAATAGTCGGAAATGTCGTATCCGTTGTCCACGCCCGGCGATTCGTTGAACGGATTGAGCCAGATGAAATCGACGCCCAGCGAGCGGATGTAATCGAGCTTCTCGATGACGCCGCGCAGATCGCCGATGCCGTCGCCGTTCGTATCGAAGAAGCTTCGCCAGTACACCTGATAGACGACGGTTTCTTTCCACCAGGTCGGTCTGCCCAGCATGGTTTTCTCTCCCGCCGAAATGTTCTCTGTCTGTATCATCCTTTTACATATCCTCCCACAAGTCCATACACGAAATACTGCCTGAGTGCACGGGGTCGAAAAGCTTTTCAGCATCATGCGCATGTCCCCGAATCAGCCGGGGACGGCGGACTGCCCGCCTTGCCGCCGCGCTCAGACGCGGAGTCTGGCCGTCGATTCCCGGATGATCAGCCGATGGGGCAGCCGCTCGTGCAGAACGGAAACTTTCCCGTTCACCATCAGCTCGTGCAATTTGTGAACCGCGCGCACGCCGATCTGATAGACCGGCTGCTCGACGGTGGTCAGCCGCGGGATGAACATGCGCGCCATCCGGATGTCGTCGAACCCGACGACCGAGAGCTGATCCGGCACGGTCCTCCCGTGATCCCGCGCGTACGCGATCACGCCCATCGCGAATTCATCCGATGCCGCGAAGACCGCCGTGATCTGCGGCGCCCGGGCGAACAGCCGGCCGGCGGCTTCGCAGGCGTCTTCAAACCGATGGGCCGCAAATTCCACATGGGAAGCGCAATGGTCGAGCCCGGCTTCCGCCAGCGCCCGCCAAAAACCCGCAAGGCGCGGCGCGCCGGATATCGTATTCCCGACCGGGAAGCCGATCATGCCGATTTCCCGGTGGCCGAGTTCGATCAGATGGCGCACCGCCTCGCAGGCCGCCTGCTCGTTGTCGATGTCCACGGACGGCGCGTCGTATTCCGGCGCATCGGTCGAGACGAGCACGAACGGCAGCCGGCTTCGCTTCAGTTCGTCATAGAGCTCTCGATGAAGCGAATCGCTCGCGAAAATGATGCCGTCCGCCTGCTTCTCGAACAGGTTCCGCACATAGGCGAGCATCCGGCTCCTGTCGCGGTCCGTGTTGCAGATGATGACGCTGTGGTTCATCTCCGCGGCGGCGTCCTGGATGCCGCGCAGCAGTCCCGCGTAATACGGATTCTCGATATCCGGGATCATGACGCCGAAGGTATCGGATTTCTTGTAGATCAGGCCGCGCGCGAAAGCGTTCGGCTTGTACCGGAGCCGCTCGATCGCTTCCTGGACGCGCTGCCGCTTCTCCGGCACGACCGTTTCGGGCGCGTTCATGACCCGCGATACGGTACTGATCGAAACGCCTGCCAGTTTCGCGACATCGCGAATCGTCGGTTTCATTGCAGCCACGCACCCCTGAATGAAACCCGAAACAAGCATGAAACGGGTTTGAAAAGCTTTTCAGGGTCATTATATCCCCCTTGACCCGGCCGGGCAACTGCTTTTTTCAGCCGCGCATGGCCATCCGGTTGCCCGACGTGTAGCGCCTCACGCCGACGGCGAACAGCGAGACGGCCAGCAGGCCGAACGCGGCGACCGCGGCGGCGGCGAGCCAGACGAACGTCCCGTCGAACCGCCGGAGCAGACCGATTGGCGCGTAGCTGATGAAGCCGGCCGGCAGCACCGTGAACAGGACGATCCGCGCCGTTCCCTTGAAAATATCCGTCGGATACGTGCTGAGCGCGACCAGACCGTTAAAGAGCTGGGAAGCCATCCCTTCCGCCTGGCCGAAGAAGAACGCCAGCGTGCCGGCGGCGAGCGTCACGAACAGGAACAGCAGGCCGCTGATCAGGAGCCCCAGCGCATATTTCGCGGCGCCGATCAGCGTATGTTCGCCGGCCAGGGCGTAGATCGCGACGCCGAACAGGAAGTCGCCCATCGCCGTCAGCGACATGCGGCTGACCAGCACGCCCAGCAGCAGCGGTTTCGGCTGCGTCAGGAACACATCCAGCTCGCCGTTCGCCACGATGGGCGCGATGCGGGGGTAATTGCCGAACAGCACGCTCGACCAGCCGAATCCGCCCGCGCTGATGCCCCACAGCAGCATGACGTCCCGCAGCTCCCAGCCGTTCACGGCCGGAAACCGGTTGAAGAAAATCGCCCAGAACACGAGCCAGATGCAGTTGTTCACGAACATCATGACCGCCAGCATGAAGAAGCTGGCCCGATACTCCATCGCGGCGGCCAGATTCAGCTTCCAGCACGTCAGCACGTACCGCAAGATGCCGGCTGCGCGCCGGACGCGGCTCCCGCGGCCGCCGGACAGCCTAACCGCCGTTGACATTCAGCTTCCGCACTCCTCTCCGATAGATGAATGCGCACAGCACCGCAAGCGCAGCGGCCCAGCCCCACTGCGTCAGCAGAAATGCGGCGAGCCGCCCGCCGTCGAACGCGACGCCCATGCGGGCCGGGAAATAGAGCACCGCCTGGAACGGCAGCCACCCGCAGACGCGTTCCAGCCAGTCCGGCATCAGTTCGAGCGGCAGCAGCATGCCGCCGACCGTGAAGTTCAGCTTCTGCAGGACGAACTCCATGCCGCGCGTCTCCTCGACCCAGAAGGCCAGCAGCGCGACGGCCAGATTGAGCAGGAACGCGACGGTGAACGCCCCGGGCAGGAGCGCGGCGAGCCCGGCCCAGCCCCAGCCGAAGAGCGGCGACCCCATGTAAGCCCAGGCGATCGCGCTTCCCGCGGCGAGCTGGACGATGAAGCGGAGCCCGGCCTCCGCCAGATACGTCATGTAATGAAAGCCGTTGTAGGCAATGGGCCGGATGAGACGGACCGCCACCTCGCCCTGCTTCACTTCTTCCTCGATCCGGACGCACAGCTGCGGGCAGGCCATCGTGACGGCTTCCGCGAAGACGAGATACCAGATGATCTGATTCAGCGCGAACCCCTCGATCGTCTCCGATCCGCTCGAGGCGTACGCCGCTCTCCACAGATGGATGAAAATGAACAGGATGAGCAGCAGAAACAGCGCCCGCACGATGAAATCGACCCGGTAATGGAGCTGCTGCCTGACCGTGATAATCCCGACCGCGCGGTACTTGTGCCACTTGGCCAAGGCGGGCGTCATCATACCGTTCCCTCCTCCGCCGGCCGGCCGCCGGCCTTGCCTTCGTAGACCGCCCGGATGACATCCTCCATCGGCGGATCTTCGATCGTCATGTCCTCGATCGCGCAATGTCCGACGAACGCGGCGAGCACATCCTCGATCGAGGCGGTGGTCGTGTCCACGGACAGCCGCCACGCGGACGGCCCGGCTTCCGCGGCCCGGACGCCGCCCGGCAGCTTCTCCGGCAGCCGCGCGCCGTCCCGCAGCTTGAGGCGGACCGTCTTGCAGGTCAAGACTTCGCGCTTCAGCCGCTCGACCGGGGCGTCGAAGATGACGGTTCCGTGATGGATGACGACCGCCCGTCGGCAGAGCTGCTCGATATCGGACGGATCGTGGGACGTCAGGAAAACGGTCGTCCCCTCCTCCCGGTTCCGCTCCGCGATCAGCTCGCGGATGCGCCGCTTCACGATGACATCGAGTCCGATCGTCGGCTCGTCCAGAAACAGCAGTTCCGGGCGGTGCAGGAAAGCCGCCGCGATCTCGCAGCGCATCCGCTCGCCGAGCGACAGCTTGCGGACGGGCGTCTGCATGTACGGCCCGAGCTCGAATCGTTCGACCAGCTCGTCGCGGCGGCGCAGGTAATCCGCCCGCCCCAGCTCATACATCCGGCTGAGCAATTCAAACGTGTCCGCCGGCGGCAGATGGTACCAGAGCTGCGATTTCTGCCCGAAGACGGCGCCGATTCGGAACGCCAGCGCCGCGCGCTCCTTCCACGGCACCATCCCCAGCACGCGGGCATGGCCGGACGAAGGATGGAGAATGCCGGTCAGCATTTTGATCGTCGTCGATTTGCCCGCTCCGTTCGGCCCGAGAAAAGCCAGCGTCTCGCCCGCCTCCGCCTTCAGACGGATGCCGGCCACCGCCGTCTTCTCCGTCCACTCCGGCCGCAACAGCGAACGGACGCTGGCCTTGAAGCCCTCCGGTTTCCGCTTGACGCGGAACGTTTTCACCAGCCCTTCCACTTCCAGTGCCAACACGTCTGCATGCCCTCCCATCTCGCTCTGTTCTGCTAAAGCAACAAAGACCTCCGGCCCGCACCGCCGGTAATGGCGGAACTTGCCGAAGGTCTTTTATCCCTTACGGTGTATCGCGTCCTGCTTATTTAACCCCGAATGCCGACGCGACGATTTCGCTCGGTTCGCCCGGCCTTGCCGGCCGTCGGATCCCTGGAAATCCTTCCGTCAATCGCTTGTTGAGAACAGATATTACCACGGAATGTCAGGTTTGTAAATACCGCATTTTGGGGTGAACGCGCGTTAACGGCTCTCAAGCTCAATCCAGTTGTTGCGGATGATTTTCTTGTACCAGTAGAAACTGTCCTTCGGCGTGCGCTTCAGCGTGTTGTAATCGACATGCACGAGGCCGAAGCGGCACGTGTAGCCGAACGCCCACTCGAAATTGTCCATGAGCGACCAGGTCAGATACCCTTTCAGATTGACACCGGACGCAATCGCGCGGCCGAGCTCGGCGATATGGTCGCGCAGGAACGCGATGCGGCGGTCATCCCGGATCCGGCCGTCCGGTCCCGGCTCGTCGTTGTAGCAGACGCCGTTCTCCGTGATGTAGATCGGAATCGGGCCGAAATTATCCGTCAGCCAGGTCAGCATCTTGTACAGGCCTTCCGGATAAATGAACCAGCCCTTGTCCGACTTGGCATAGCCGAGATCGACATGCTCGAGGTCCAGGTAGTTGTTGCCCGGCTTGTGCCGCACGATGTTGCCGCCGTAGAAGTTCAGGCCCAGGAAATCCATCGGCTCGCGGATGATGTCCATGTCGCCCGGCTCGACGACCGGCTCGGCGCCTTTCGACTTGATCCATTCCGCCATCTTCTCCGGATACTTGCCGGTGAAGACCGGCTCCACGAACCAGTTGTAGATGGAAAATGCGCGGTAGGCCGCGTCGACGTCCTCCTGCTTGCGGGTGAGCGGCTCGTACCAGTACATGTCCGGCGCGTAGCCGATCTGCCCCTTCACGCCTAGCTCGCGGAAGCGGCGCACCGTCCGGCCGTGGGCGACCATGACGTTGTGGGCGACCTGAATGGCCGACTGCCAATTCGTGATGCCCGGCGCGTGCCGGCCGAGCAGATGGCCGTTGATCGCGATGCACCACGGTTCATTGAACGTCATGTAGTAATCGATCAGCCCGTCGAATTCGCGGAACATCGTCTCGGCGAAACGGACGAACGCATCGATCGTCGCCCGGTTTTCCCAGCCTCCCCGGTCCTGCAGCGCCTGCGGGAGTTCCCAGTGATAGAGCGTGCAGAACGGGGTGATGCCCGCCTCGCGCAGCTTCGTCACGAACCGCTTGTAATGCGCGATGCCCTTCGGGTTCACCTCGCCGTCCCCTTGCGGATAGATGCGCGGCCAGGACACCGAGAAGCGGTACGCTTTCACACCGAGCTCTTTCATCAGCGCGATGTCTTCTTCATACCGGTGGTAGCTGTCGCATGCGACGCTCGCGTCGTCGCCGTTCATGATGCGCCCCGGAATGGCGGCCAGTGTATCCCAGATCGACGGACCGCGGCCGTCCTCGGTCAGCGCGCCCTCGATCTGATAGGCGGACGTCGAGACGCCCCAGACGAAATCTTTCGGAAACGTTAAAATGGTCACGCGTTTATACCTCCTGATCGTGTGACGTCAACCGCTGCGATCCGCGGCTCACCCTTCCGCCGGCACGACATCCCACTCGTGGATCTCATACCCGCGCGCGCCATGCACAATGTACGGGTCCTGCTTCACCCAGTTTTCCACTTCCTCGTACGAGCGCGCCTTGTAGATGACCAGGCCGCCGGCGCCGTCGGTGAACCGGCCGTTGGCGAACAGCCGGCCGGCCGCGCGCTGCTCGGCCAGAAACTGCAGATGCTCCGGCCGGAAGCGGTCGCTCTTCTCCGCATCCTTCATCGGCAGGAAGACGGCGTAATGCTTGATCGGGCCCGCTTCGCTTTCCTTCGCGTCTTCGTCGGTCTGGAAGCGGAACATCGCCGCCATGTCGCGGTCGCCGTAGCCGGATGCGATCGCGCGGTGGAGCAGGCTGCGCACGCGCGCCCCGGCCTTCAGCCGGACGCCGCTCTTCTCCGCCATCTCGGCCGCCAGGTCGAGGTCTTTGCCGAGCAGCTTGATGGCGAAGCCGGGATCATACGCTTCCTTCGCGATGAAGCCCGAGTAATGGCGGCCGAGCATGCGGCTGCTGGCGAAGCTCGCCATCAGAATGTCGACAAGCGCCGCCTCGTCCAGTCCGGCCTTGCGGCCCAGCGCCAGCGCCTCGCTGACCGCCTGGGTATGGATGCCGACCATGAGCTGGTTGATCAGCTTGACGACCGACCCGCTACCGCTCGGACCGACATAATAGATCTGCTTGCCCATCGCCTCGAAGGCGGGCTTCGCCCGGTCGAACGCTTCGCGCTCGCCGCCGACCATGATGCTGAGCGTGCCTTCGGCCGCGCCGACCGTACCGCCGCTTACCGGCGCGTCGAGAAACGCGATGCCGCGGGCCGCCGCCGCATCGAACAGGCGCCGGTTCAGATCCGGGCCGACCGTGCTGCAATCGACGAGCAGGAGACCGGGCCGGCCGTTCGGAATCAGGCCGTCCTCCGACGTGTACACCGCCTCGACGTCGGCTGGCATCGGCAGGCAGGTGATGACCATGTCCATTTCGGCCGCCAGCTGCGCCCGGGTCAGCCCGGTCTTGCCGCCCGCCTGCGCGAATTTCTCCTCCGCTCCCTTGCTGCGGTTCAGTCCGTACACCTCGAAGCCGGCCTTGACCAGGTTGATCGCCATGGGCAGCCCCATGTTCCCGAGTCCGATGAACCCGATTTTCATCATGCGCCACCGTCCCTTTCGCTGTTTCGCGGAAATCAGACATTGCGAATCCCAACGGCTCCATTGTAAAACAGCGCGCACCGGGGGACAAGGAACGTTTTCCCGCTGACTGGACATGCCGGCAACGCATATACATGGTGGTGGGGTCTTACGCATTTGCATCCGGCGGAACCGGAGAGGAGGGGGCTTAAAGCCCATGTCAAATGCCAAAGCCATGAAACTGCTCACCGGCGTAGTGGAAGCCGTCCTGGCCATTCCGGTGCTCGGAGGTCTCATTGTCCTGGCCAGTGCCTACTGGGCGCTGGTCGTCATGTGCGTCCTGCATGCTGCAACACTCATCATTTCCGTCAAAAATCACGACTCGTACTACGGCTCGATCCTGGGCATCGTCACATCCTTGCTGGCCTGGATTCCCTTCCTCGGCTGGCTGCTTCATCTGCTGACCGCCGTGCTGCTGCTCATCTCCGCGCTCAGAAGAGACTGAGCCGCGCGGCGGGCTCCTTCAACGGAACCGCCTGCGCGGCTTTTCACTTTGCGGGATCAACCGGCTCACGCGTCCTCCGGCGGATCGTCCGCCAGATATTGCCGTTCGAACAGATCGGGCGGAAGCGGCCGGCTCTCATGGTACCCCTGGTAGCCTTCGCAGCCGAGGCGGCCAAGCGCCTCGAGCTGTTCCTCCGTCTCGATGCCTTCGGCGATGACGGACATGCCGAGTCCCTTCGACATGGCGATGATGCCGGATACGATTGAAGCCGTCGCGCTGCTTGCGAGCAGATCGTGCGTGAACGAACGGTCGATTTTCACGATCGACAGCGGCAGGCTCTTCAGCAGCAGCAGGGACGAATAGCCGGTGCCGAAGTCGTCCAGCGCGATCCGGATCCCCCTCGCGCGCAGTTCATTCAGAATCTGGGCGCACGATTCGAGGTTAAGCAGCGCCGCGGTTTCCGTAATCTCGAAGCAGAGCCGCCCGGGGTCGACGCCCGACTCCGCCACAATCCGGTCGACGCCGGCAACGAAATCCGGCTGCTGCAGCTGCTTCACCGACAGGTTGATCGACAGGTGCCATCCGCCGGCGAACCGGTCGGACCACACCTTGAGCTGCCGGCACGCCTCGCGCAGCACCCACTCGCCGATCGGGACGATCATGCCGAACTCTTCCGCGAGCGGAATGAACATGCCCGGCGGCACGCTGCCGATGTCCGGCAGCGTCCAGCGGATCAGCGCCTCCGCGCCGATCAGCCGGCCGCTCTTCAGATCGAGCTGCGGCTGATACAGCAGATAGAAGCCCGCCATCGTGTCCAGGGACAGGCGCAGCCGGCTGCCGATCGCGAGCCGTTCCCGGACCACTTCCTCCATCGCGCCGCTGTAGGTCTCCATGCGGTTCCGGCCCTGCTGCTTCGCCCGGTACATGGCGGTGTCCGCTTTCTTGACCAGCTCGCCGATGTCAACGCCGTCCTCGGGATAGCGGCTGATGCCGACGCTGGCCGTGGCGAACAGGTCGTGGCCGGCGACCGTGAACGGCTGCCGCAGCTTGTCCACAATGCGTTCCGCCAGCCGCCCAGCCGCTTCCCCGGCTTCGCCGCCGGTCAGCATGATCGTGAATTCGTCGCCGCCGATGCGGGCGACGAGGCCGGCGTCGCCGACCATGTCGGCCAGCTGGCCGGCCACCAGCCGGAGCAGGGCGTCGCCCATGTCGTGGCCCAGGCTGTCGTTGATGACCTTGAAATGGTCGAGGTCGATCATCATGACGGCGACGCGCGTCCCGCCCGCTTCCGCCTCGCCGATGGCCCGCTCCAGCCGTTCATAGAACATCCGCCGGTTCGGCAGCCCGGTCAGCGGATCGTGGTAGGCGAGAAAATGGATCTGCCGTTCCGCCCGCTTTCTCTCCGTGATGTCGCGGACCGAGAGGTAGATCCGCGCCTGTCCCGGTTCGCCGTAACGCCGGCCGTTCACCAGCCCGTCGATCGTCTGGCCGCCGCGCGTCACCCACTGCAGCTCCATGTCGGCAATGCCCGTCTCCGCCTTCCCGTTTGACCAATGGGCGCGCCATTTTTCCTCCGATTCCGGCGTCAGAAACGACAGACAGCTCGCACCGACGACTTCCTCGCGCTCGTAACCCATCGCCTCCAGCCAGCACGGATTCGCATCGGTGATGACGAATTGTTCGTCGAGAGACAGCAGCATGACCGGCGTGTTCCGGAAGAACGCGCGGTATCGCTCCTCGGAAGCGAGCAGCGCGCACTCGGCCATCTTGCGCAAATGGATGTCCGTAATGGCGCCGAGGAACCGGACGGCGTTGCCGCCGGCGTCGGTCACGATCTCACCCGCCGCCGACACCCAGATATATTCATCCCCGCGCTTCACCCGGAATTCAATATGGAGCGGCAGCCGGTATTTCACCGCCGCCTCCCAGACGACCTTGACGCGCGGCACGTCCTCGGGGTGCACCAGACTGAGGAACGCCCGGCCGTCGGCCGGCCATTCCTCCTTCTCGACTCCCATCAGCGACTTGATGCCGGTGATCCATTCGATCCGGCAAGACGGCAGCTCGAGTTCGAAGACGCCGTCATGCGTCGTGCGCGAGACGATGCCGAGCCGCTCCGCCAGCGCGGCGTAGCCGGCCTCCCGCTGCTCGAGTTCGGCGAGCAGCTTCCGGTGGTCGATCATGGCGCCGAGCAGCGAAGGCAGCTGGCGCGTGTCGTGGCCGCGGATGAACCGCTCGTTCACCGGTCCCGCGGTGACGAGAAGCCCCCAATTCCGCGTCTCCGACTGGATGAGCTGCACGAGCACGAATTCCGGGTCGTCCGCTCTGCGCTTGAGCGGAGGCATCGGGGGAAAACGCTCCGCCATCCAGCGGCTGCCGGTCTCCGGCACGCCCGTGCCGTTCACGCTGTAGGCGCTGTCAAGGATGAGATCGGAGGCGCCGGGCTCGCCTTCCCACAGGCCGACGATGCCCCAGTGCTGGTTCGTATAGCGCAGCCACGACATGTCCCGGGTGTCGATCAGACGCAGGCTGAGCCGGCGGTGCGATTCGATCAGCTGCTCCAGCTCTTCGCCGGGGATGTTCTTCCAGGACAGCGTCTGATCGTTCTCCGACAGATCGTCGGACGCCTTCCCGCCGCTCGATTCGCGGATGACCACCCCGACCGGCAGGACGGTCGTGCCGACCCGGCCGGATCGGCCTTCCAGAATGTCCATCGTCCGCCGCAGTGCGCAGCGGCCGAGCTCGATGATCGGCTGCCGGGCCGTCGTCAGACTCGGCTTGCACGTCTTCGCGATGCCGCTGTCGTCGAAGCCGACGACCGCCACATCTTCGGGGACGCGCACGCCGGCTTCCGTCAGCTGCTGAACCAGCGCGGAAGCGACCAGGTCCGAGGCGGCGAACACCGCCGTGTACGGCAGGCCTTCCTCCAGCATCAGGCGGGCGGCCGCGTCGCCGCTCTGCACGTCGTACACGTTGCCCGCGCCCATCCCGATGCCGGCTTTCTCCATGGCGTCCTTGCAGCCTTGAAAGCGCTCGCGGTAATCCGCATTCGCCAGGCTGCCTGCAAACGCGATGCGCCGGTGCCCCATTTCGATGAGATGCCGGGTAAGCGCTTCCGATGCGCCGCGGTTGTCGCATTTGACGACATAGGCCGAGTCCGACAGCCCGGCGTGATCCGCGATCGTCACGAGGGGCTTTCCGGTGCCCGCCAATTCCCGCGCATAGGCTTCCGACACCGCCTGCGCCACGATAATCCATGCGTCAACCAGATCCCAGCCGACCCGGGCGTCATACGAGATGTGCAGGCCGAAGCTGTCGAACGTCGCGGTCGAGACAACCAGAACGTCGAGATCGAGCATCAGCGCTTCGCGCGATATACCCCACAGAATATCGCCGTAATAAAACCCGTCCGGAACCGGAATCAATACGCCGATCGTCCTGCGACTCACATCATTCCCCGCCCTCTGCCAGGATGTAAGTCCATGCCGGTTAAGGAAGAAAATTGATAAAAACAAAGCAGGATTGACGTAAATTATAGCTTGTAGTGCTCAAGTTTGACAAGTAAAGCAGCATTACACCATCCCGAGAACTAGGTATAAACACTTATTTTTATATGAAAGGAATAGCCGGAATCGGCTTTCCCCCGCTGTGTTATAATGATGCTGGTTTATTGATGCGTCCGCCTTCCGCCGCGGCCGCGATGTGCGCGGCGGAAACGGGAGAGAGGAAATGGCGATGAAAATGGACCTGGGTGCGATCGATGTCCGGCTCAGCCTGACGGAGGACGGCGATGCGCTGCTCTACGGACTCGACGGAACCGGCGGATTCGTGCCGGGCATGCGGCTGAAACAACTGCTGTTCGCCTGGCACGAAGACTCGTTCTACGGCACGGAACTGGAAATCCGCAGCCTGCGGAACATCGAGATCGTCGAATTGCCGGCGGAGTTCGTCATTCCGTTCTTCGCGGAGCTGCCGCTGCTGGGGCATGTGGACTGGGCATGGGGCGGCGAGGCCGAGCTGCTCCGGCGGCTGGCCCCCGCCCTGATGGCGTGCGCGGAGGCGAAGCGGTATGCGCCGAGCCGCGAAGCGATGGCGGCGGGCCGGCTTGAGTGGCAATGGGAAGACCGGGAGATCGACCGGCGGATCGACGCGCTGGTCGCGTCGGGCGAAGCCGACGATGATTTCGGCCGGCGGCTCCGCGCCGCGTTCACGGCGGCCGTCTTCGACCGGCATTACGGCACGGAGGAACGGGCGGCCGACCTGCGCCGGGAATTTCCGCGCCTCTTCGAACCGGGCGCCGGCGAGGCGGCGCGGAGCCTGAGCGATGACGACTGGCTCGTCCACATCGGCTGGCGGCAGGACACCGCGCCGTTCCGTCCGGCGCTGCAGCTCATCGAGCCCGGTCCGATCGATGCCGAATGGCGGCTCCGGATCGTGCTGCAGGACAAGGAACGCCCCGATGCGCTCGTGCCCGTCCGGCTCGATCCGGACGGCCATGTCTCCGGCGGCTGGCCGGAGGAATGGACGGACGCCGTGCGCGGGCGGGCCGACGGCTGGCTCAAGCGGCTGCGCGCCGCCCTGCCGGACTTGGCGCCGGACGGCGGGTGGCAGCCGGAAGGCACGGCGCTGGATGACGCGGCGGCCTGGCGCTTCCTCAGCGCGGACAGCGTCCGGCTGATCGCCGCGGGCTGGCAGGTGCTGCTGCCTGCCTGGTGGGAGGAAGCCCGCCGCGCGCGGCCGCGCCTGCGCGCCCGCATCCGGTCGGACGCCGGCGAAGGTCCGTCGCTGTTCGGCCTGGAGTCGCTCGTCGATTTCGACTGGCGCATCGCCTTGGGGAGCGCCGAGCTCTCGGAGCAGGAGTTCCTCGAGCTGGCCGCCCGCGGGCGGCGGCTCGTCCGCGTCCGCGGACAGTGGGTCGCGCTCGATCCGGCGATGCTGCCCGTCATCCGCAAGGCGATGGCGCAGTACGATCCGTCCCGCGGCCTGTCGTTCCGCGACGTGCTGCAGCTGCATCTGCTCGGCGGCGCGGCCGGCGATGACGCGCCGGAGGACGGCGGAGCGGAAACCGGCGGCGCGGCCGAAGAAGCCCGCGTCGCGCTCGAGGTAGAGCTGAGCGGCCGCCTGCTCCGGCTGATCGGGCAGCTCGGCCGTCCGGAGGACAATCCGCTGCTGCCGGCGCCGGAAGGGCTCAAGACCGCGCTGCGCCCGTACCAGCAGATCGGGTTCTCGTGGCTCGCCTCGCTGCGGCGCTTCGGCCTCGGCGCCTGCCTCGCGGACGACATGGGGCTCGGCAAGACGGTGCAGCTCATCGCCTGCCTGCTGCATGCGCGGGAGGAGATGCGGGCCGCCGGCCGGATGATGCCTTCGCTCATCGTCTGCCCGACATCGGTGATCGGCAACTGGCAGAAAGAACTCGCCCGCTTCGCGCCATCGCTGCGCGTGCTGCTGCATTACGGCGGCGGACGACACTCGGGAGCCGAATTCCGCGAAGCGGCCGAGGCGGCGGACGTCGTGCTGACGTCGTACACGACGGCGGCGCTCGACCGGAAGACGCTCGCCGCCGTCTCCTGGGACGCGGTCTGCCTCGACGAGGCGCAGAACATCAAGAACTACGCGACGAAACAGGCCGCGGCCGTGCGCAGTTTCCCGGCGCGCCACCGGATCGCGCTCACCGGCACGCCGATCGAGAACCGGCTCGCCGAGCTGTGGTCGATCTTCGACTTCCTCAATCCGGGATACCTCGGTAGCCAGCGGGCGTTCAACGAGCGCTACGGCGGCGCCGCCCTGAAGGAAGGCGGCGATGCGCGGCTGGCCGAGCTCCGCAAGCTGGTGAAGCCGTTCCTGCTCCGGCGGCAGAAGCAGGACCCCGCCGTGCAGCTCGACCTGCCGGAGAAGAACGAGATGAAGACCTACGTGCATCTGACGGCCGAGCAGGCCGCATGGTATGAGCGGACAGTGCGGGATTTGCTGGATCGGTCGGGCGAGCTGACCGGGATCGAACGGAAGGGCGCCATCCTGGCGGCGATCACGAGGCTGAAGCAATTGTGCGCGCATCCGGCGCTGGTGACGAAGGAGCCGCTGCCGGCCGTGCGCACGGCGTTCGATGCGGACGGAGATGGCCGGCCGCAGGCGACGGACGGACCCGCGGTGGACGTTGCGGCGCTCGCCGCCCGGTCGGAGAAGCTGGAGCGGCTGCTCGAGATGGTGCGGGAACTGCGGGAAGCGGGCGAACGATGCCTCATTTTCACCCAGTATGTCGGCATGGGCAAGCTGATCCAGGCGGTGCTTCAGGAAACGCTCGGCGAGCCGGTGCTCTATCTGCACGGCGGCACGCCCCGGGCCATGCGCGAGCGGATGATCGAGATGTTCCAGTCGAACGCGCTGCCCGCCGGCAGGCAGCCGCATGTGTTCGTCCTGTCGCTGAAAGCCGGCGGCGTCGGGCTGAATCTGACGGCGGCCAGCCACGTCTTCCATTACGACCGCTGGTGGAATCCGGCCGTCGAGAACCAGGCGACCGACCGCGCCTATCGGATCGGGCAGGTGAAGAACGTCCACGTTTACAAGCTCATTGCGCTCGGCACGCTGGAGGAGCGGATCGACGAGATGCTGGAAAGCAAGCGGCAGCTGAGCGAGACGGTGATGGCCGGCTCCGAGAACTGGATCACCGAGCTGTCGACGGAGGAGCTCAGGGAGCTTGTCACGCTGCGGCGCGATCTGGTGCGGTAATGCCGGCCGCGCCCGCGGGGCGCTCCCGCTCCCGGCAGCCCGGCCGCGGCGGTCAGTCCTCTTCCCCTTCTTCCGGACGGAACAGCTCCTGCAGGTACAGCTCCGGCCGGTTCAAAAAACCTTTCGTGATCTGGTAATGTTCCGTCTCCTCGTAACCGACCTTCCGGATTTCCCCGCCGTCGAAGCTGTAGATGACCGCGCCCGGGAAACCGAGCAGAATCGGCGAATGGGTCGCGATGATGAACTGCGCGCGGCCGCTCGCCGCGTGTTGGTGCAGGATGCGGAGAAACGCGAGCTGCCGGGCCGGCGACAGCGCGGCTTCGGGCTCGTCCAGCAGATAGAGGCTGCGGGTCCGGCTGCCGAACCGGTTCAGGAACAGCGACAGGAACGATTCGCCGTGCGACTGCTCGTGCAGCGATCGTCCGCCGTATCCGCCATAGTTGAACGAAGGATCCTCGCTCGCCAGCCGGTCGAGGTACGAAGCGAAATGATAGAAGCTCTCGGCCCGCAGGAAGAAGCCCGACGTCACCTTCGGCAGCCAGGACAGCCGGATGTGAGGCCCGAGCGGGGCATCGGACGCTTCCACTTCGTGCGTGTGGTTCCGCCCGCCGCCGGCCGTGTTGAACCCGCACTGCCAGGCGATCGCCTCGAGCAGCGTCGATTTGCCGGAGCCGTTTTCCCCGACGAAGAACGTGACCGGCGCCGTGAACGGCAGGGTATCCAGGCTGCGGATCGCCGGAATCGCGAACGGATAGCGGTCGAAATCCGTGCCTGCGCCGCGGAGCAGGGTGACACTGCGCAGAAACATGAAGGGCGTGGCTCCTTTCGCGATTGGAGTCACGCCCAACGTATCAGAATGCCCGGCCCGCCGTCAACGCCGTCCGCGTCGTCAATGCCGCCCGCGGAAATACGTGATCGCCAGCGCGGCGGCGAGCACGCCGCCTTTCACGATGTCCATCGCGTAATACGGCACGGACAGCATGATGAGTCCGTTCGACAGCACGCCGATCAGCACCGCGCCCGCGAACGTGCCGAGCGCGTTCGGCTTGCCGGAGCCGAGCACGGAGAAGCCGATGAACGCCGCCGCGACGGCTTCCATCAGGTACGGGGCGCCGGCGTTCACCTCCGCGCTCCCGACGCGCGCGCCGAGTACGATGCCGCCCAGTCCGGCCAGCAGCGCCGAGATGACGTAGGCCAGGAGCCGGTACCGGTTCACCGGAATGCCCGACAGCTTCGCCGCTTCCGGGTTGCCGCCGATCATGTACATATAGCGGCCGTATTTCGTGTAGTTCAGGAACAGATGCACCGCCAGCACGACGATCAGCATGATGATGATGATCCACGGCACGCGGCCCAGCAGACTGAACGACTGCGGAATTCTGCCGGTTGCGAAGTCGCCGCTCGGCAGGATCATGTTCTCGGAGATCGTCGCCCCGCGGGAATAGGTGAGCGCAAGTCCCTGGAAGACGAACATCGTCGCCAGTGTCATGAGCATGTCCTGAATTTTGAAACGGGTGACGAGCAGCGCGTTCACCAGCCCGACGACGAGGCAGGCCATAAGCGCCGCCGCAATGCCGATTCCGAGCGGCTGGCCGTGCCAGACGAACATCGAAATGACGACCGCGCAGGCGACCGACGCCGTCGAGCCGACGGACAGGTCGAAGCCGCCGACGGCCAGCGATACGGTGAGCCCGGTCGCGATAATCGTCACGATCGAGATCGACCGCAGAATGTTGATCAGGTTGGTGTTGCTGAAAAAATGATCCGTCGACGCCCAGAAAATGACAATCAGCAGCACGATGGTCAGCAGCGTTCCGTATTTGTACAGCCAGTCGAACAGCCGAAAACCTTTGAGTGCCGCACCCGTGTCCGTCGTCTTCATGATCCCGTGCCTCCCGTACTGTAGAGCATGATTTCATCTTCGCTCGTGCGATCGGTCTCAAGCTCCCGGACGATCCGTCCGTCGTACATGACGTACACCCGGTCCGTCAGCCCCATGATCTCCGGCACTTCGCTGGACGCGTAGAGCACGCATTTGCCGCGGGCCGCCAGCCCGGCGACCAGTTCGTAGATGTCCCGCTTCGCCCCGACATCGACGCCCTTCGTCGGCTCGTCGAAAATATACACTTCGGCATCCGCCAGCAGCCATTTGCCGATCGCGATCTTCTGCTGGTTGCCGCCCGACAGGTTCGCGACCCTGGCGGAACCGTCCGGCGTCTTCACGCCGAGCCGGGCGATCATGCCGCCTGCCGCCAGCCGCTCCCGCGCCGCGCTCAGCCATGCGCCCAGGCGCGTGTATTGCGGCAGCGTCGCCACCGTCAGGTTGGCGGTCACCGTCTCCTCCACGAAGACGCCTTCGCGCCGGCGTTCCTCGGGAACGAGCGCCAGACCGCTTCGCACCGCGTCGTGCGGCGAGCCGACGGCGAGGCGGCGGCCGCCCAGCTTCAGCTCGCCGGCAACCTGCCCGGACGCGCCGAACAGCGCCCGGCACAGCTCGGTCTTGCCGGCGCCGACCAGTCCGGCGAGGCCGACGATCTCACCGGCGCGGATGAAGAGACTTGCGCCCTTCACCTTGTCCCCGTCGCGGATGTCCTTCGCTTCGAACATGACCTCGCCCGGCGTGTTCGTCCGCCGCGGGAACTGCCCTTCCCACTTGGAGCCGAGCATGTGCTCGACGATCTGCTGCTGGGTCATGTCCTTGATTTCGCCGCGCGCGACCACCCGGCCGTCCCGCATGATCGTGATATCTTCGCAAATTTCGTACAGCTCCGGCAGCCGGTGCGAGATGAAAATAATCCCCGTGCCCTGTGACTTGAGCAGTCGGACGAGGCGGAACAGCCGCTCCGTCTCCGCTTGGCTGAGCGGCGCCGTCGGCTCATCCAGAATGAGAAAGCGGCAGGCGGTGGTCATCGCGCGCGCGATCAGCACCATCTGCTTCTCGGCCAGCGACAGTTCCTGTACCAGCTTCCGGGTCGGGATGCTCACCTCCAGCCGTCCGAGCACCGCTTGCGCCGCCCGGTGAATGTCTCCCCACCGGACCCGGTGCCGGCCTTTCATCTCATGGACGAGCTTCTCCATCATGATGTTCTCGCCGACGCTGAGATTCGGCACGAGCGCCGTGTCGACTTCCTGATAGACGACCTGGATGCCGTGCGCCTTCGCGTCCCTCGGCGTGCGGATCTTCGCTTCCCGGCCGTCGATCCGGATCGATCCCGTGTAATGGCCGTAGGCGCCCGCAAGCACCTTCATCAGCGTCGATTTGCCTGCGCCGTTCGCGCCGATCAGCGCGTGCGCCCGTCCCGCGGCTGCGGTGAAATCGGCGCCGCCCAGCGCCTGCACGCCGGGAAACGCGATCGAGATGCCGCGCATCTCAAGCAATCCCGCCGCTGTCTGCGTCATCCGGCTCACCTCCCATGCACAGATCAAGCGCCCTCGTCCAGCCGGACAAGGGCGCTGTCATCAACCGGTCTTGACAGGCATTACTTCGCGTTTGCCGCCTTGAGTTCCTTCATCCAGTCCTCTTCGAACGCGTCCGTCTGTCCCCATCCCGGAATGATATCGGCCAGCGTGGCCATGTTGACCGTTTCTGCGGATTTGCCGAGCGTTTCCTGGTCGATCAGCGCGGCCTCGAGATTGTATTCGGCCGGCGTCTCTTCACCCGCCAGTTTCTTCGCCAGCAGCCTGACGTTCACGGCGCCGATCATCTTCGGATCGACGGCGGCCGTCGCCACCCACGGGCTGCCTTCTTCCTGCATGATCTGCAGGTCGGCGTTCGAAACGTCGATGCCGTAGATCTTGATCTCCGTCCGGCCGGCCTCGATCAGCGCCCGCGCGGCGCCGATGGCGAAGGCGTCCCACGTCGCGAAGATGGCGTCGATCTCGCCCTTCGGATACTTCGTGAGCATCGCCGCGACGGCGTTCTGCGTCTCCACCGACGTGTTCTCGTTCGCGACGCCGAACCGCTCCAGCTCCTTGATGCCCGGGTTGGCGTTCAGCACTTCCTGATAGACGGCGTTGCGGCGCACCATCGGCGGGAATCCGTCCACCCACAGATAGATGATGTTCGCGTTGCCGCCCGTGTCTTGCACGAGGCGGTCCAGCGCGTAGCGCGCCAGCGCCTGGTCGTCCTGCGCCGTGAGCGTGACACCCTCAACCGAAGCCAGATCGCCGATCGAGTCGAACGTGACGACTTCGATGCCCTTCTCGCGCAGCTTCTTCACCGCTTCGACCGTTGCCGGATCGTCGCCGTGGGAGACGATGACGCCGTCCACGTCTTCCGTCGCCGCCTGCTCGAGCGCTTCAAGGAACTTCACCGAATCGCCGTTCGCGGCGAACGTGTCGACCTTGAAGCCGAGCGCTTCGCCTTCCTGTTTCGCACCGGCCAGGAATTGCGCCGTATGATCGTCGTTGCCGATCTTGCGGATGACCTTGATCTTCACGTCGCCCCGCTCGGCGAGCGCAGCCGGCACGTTCAGCTCGACGCCGCTTTCGCCGCCGTTGTTCCCGCCGGCGGCTGTGCCGCTTGCGTTCCCGCCGCCGTTGCTTCCGCCCGAATTGCCCTGCCCGCAGCCCGTGACGGCCAGCGCTGCCGCCAGCACAATCGCGAGAACGCCGCGGACTCCGACCTTGCGTTTCATTCCACAGTTTCCCCCTCGGAATTGACAGTGTTTTAATACCAGTAAATCTATCGGAAATTAATAGACCTGTCAACAGAGAAGTTTTTTCCTGATATGGGAAGGGGTGAGCAGGGGGTTGTGCGCCGCTCTGCTTTGTCAGCGTCCCGTTGTGCCGCACGGCACCGCGCCTCTT